>OAVJ01000623.1_pt1 | contig 19462 bp, 21 predicted proteins | sample 1516901 | NCBI WGS metagenome assembly OAVJ01 (sample SAMEA2580073, study PRJEB22360) | human gut metagenome | biome: human gut; feature: human-associated habitat; material: faeces | place: Denmark | collected 2008/2010 | reverse complement strand
GGCTGCACACCGGCCGCAGCCGCAACGATCAGGTGGCGCTGGATATCCGCCTGACCCTGCGGGACTACAGCCACACCCTGCAGGCCTACATCGTGGAGCTCATCAAGGTCATCTGCAAAAAGGCCGGTGAGAACACCACCGCCGTCATGCCCGGCTACACCCATCTGCAGCGTGCCCAGCCCATCACCTTTGGCCACGCTCTGATGGCCTACGCCTCCATGCTGCTGCGGGATCTGCAGCGCTTCGAGGACGCCACCGCCCGCATGGACAGCCAGTGCCCGCTGGGCTCCGGCGCTCTGGCCGGTACCACCTACCCGCTGGACCGCCAGTTCACCGCCGAAAAGCTGGGCTTTGCGGCTCCCTGCGCCAACAGTCTGGACGGCGTGTCTGACCGCGATTTCTGCATCGAGCTGGCCAATGCCATCTCCATCTGCATGATGCACCTGTCCCGTCTTTCCGAGGAGATCATCCTGTGGTGCAGCTGGGAGTTCAAGTTCATTGAGCTGGATGATGCCTTTACCACCGGCTCCTCCATCATGCCCCAGAAGAAGAACCCCGACGTCACCGAGCTGATCCGCGGCAAGACCGGCCGCGTCTACGGCGACCTGAACACCCTGCTGGTGATGATGAAGGGCATTCCTCTGGCCTACAACAAGGACATGCAGGAGGACAAGGAAGCCATCTTCGACGCAGTGGATACCCTTGAGCTGTGCCTCAAGACCGTGACCCCCATGCTGGACACCATGAAGACCCTGCCGGCCAACATGCGCCGCGCCGCCGCCAAGGGCTTCATCAACGCCACCGACTGCGCCGACTACCTCACCAAGAAGGGAATGCCCTTCCGGGATGCCTACAAGCTCACCGGCTGCATGGTGTCGGACTGCATCGCAAAGGACAAGACTCTGGAAGAGCTGACCCTCGACGAGTTCAAGGGCTACAGCGCTCTGTTCGAGAACGATATCTACGATGCCATTGATCTGGTCAAGTGCTGCGAGGGCCGCACCAGCTACGGCGGCCCCAGCGAAGCCAGCGTGAAGAACCAGATCGAGCTGGCCGCTGCACAGCTGAATGCCTGGGAGGCGAATAACGCATGAGCGTGAAAGTTTTTATTGATGGCTCCTCCGGCACCACCGGCCTGCGCATTGCCGACCGGCTGGCTGCACGCCCGGAGATCGAGCTGCTGTCCATTTCCGCCGAGGGCCGCAAGGATGTGAACGAGCGCGCGAAGGTGATCAACTCCGCTGACCTCGCCTTCCTCTGCCTGCCGGATGCGGCATCCAAAGAGGTCATGCCCCTGCTGCGCCCGGACGTGAAGGTGCTGGACACCTCCACCGCCTTCCGCACCGATGCCGCATGGGACTACGGCTTCCCGGAGCTGGCGGGCCAGAAGGAAAAAATCAAAAACTCCTGCCGCGTGGCAGTGCCCGGCTGCTATGCCAGCGGCTTTATCAGCATTGCCCGCCCGCTGGTGGAGCTGGGCCTTGTCCCGGCAGAGTATCCCTTCAGCTGCACCGGCATCTCCGGCTACTCCGGCGGCGGCAAAAAGATGATCGCCGAGTACGAGAGCCCCGACCGCCCGGCGCACAGCAAGCTGGATGCGCCCAAGAGCTACGGTCTGGGCCTTGCCCATAAGCATCTGCCCGAGATGCAGAAGATCAGCGGCCTTGCCCACACCCCCATGTTCGTGCCGGTGGTGTGTGACTACTACTGCGGCATGCAGGTGCTGGTACCGCTGGACCTGACGCTGGCGGGCAGCACCGCCGAACAGGTGGCTGCAGGCATTGCCGGGTACTATAAGGACGCCGCCACCGTCAAGGTGCACGGGCTGAACGAGACCCTGCCGGAGAACGGCCTGTACTCGAACGCCATGGCCGGTACCGACCGCATGGAGCTGTATCTGACCGTGAACGCCGCCGGCGACCAGATGATGCTGGTGTCTGTGTTCGACAATCTGGGCAAGGGCTCCTCCGGTGCCGCCGTCCAGTGCATGAACCTGATGCTGGGGCTGGAAGAGACCGAAGGGCTGGAATAAAAAACTCCCTTCGTCTGCTCACGGTGTTCGCATCCACCTCCCTCGAAGAGGGAGGCTTTTGCAGCTGACGGTTACGCAAAGGCTCCCTCCATGAGGGAGCTGGCACGGCGAATGCCGTGACTGAGGGAGTATTTCTTTGTGGGAAAGGAAGATCATTATGCAGTATCAAGAAGTTGCGGGCGGCATCTGCGCGCCCAAGGGCTTTGCAGCGGCTGGCGTGCACTGCGGCATCCGCGCAAACCATGCAGAAAAATACGATCTGGCACTCATCAAGGCGGACGTGCGCTGCGCCGCCGCCGGTGTGTACACCACCAACAAGGTCTGCGGTGCACCCATCAAGGTGGACCGTGCCCACCTGAAGGACGGCTATGCACAGGCGATCCTTGTGAACAGCGGCAACGCCAACACCTGCGCCGCCAACGGCGTGGCTCTGGCCGAAGAATGCTGCGAGCTGGTAGGTAAGGAGCTGGGCATCGATCCGCAGGACGTGCTGCCCGCCTCCACCGGCGTCATCGGTCAGCCCATGGTCATCGACCCCTTTGCCCGGGGCATCCCTGCCGCCGCCGCAAAGCTGGCTGCGGACGAGCGGGGCAGCGCCGATGCAGCCACCGCCATCATGACCACTGACACCCACAAAAAGGAATACGCCATCCAGTTTGAGCTGGGCGGCAAAACCTGCACCGTGGGTGCCATCGGCAAGGGCAGCGGCATGATCGCCCCCAATATGGCCACGATGCTGGCATTCTACACCACCGATGCGGCGGTCTCCCCCATCCTGCTGGAAAAGGCTCTCAAGACCGTTGTGCCCGGCACCTACAACCAGATGAGCGTGGATCTGGACACCTCCACCAACGATACCCTTCTGATCATGGCTTCCGGCCTTGCAGGCAACCCGGAGATCTGCGAGGAGAACGCGGACTACCACGCCTTTGTGGCGGCGCTGACTGCCATTGCAGAGCACATGTGCGCCGAGCACGCCGGTGACGGTGAGGGTGCCACCCACCTCATCACCTGCGAAGTGACCCACGCCCCCGACCTGAAGACCGCCCGTGCCGTCAGCCGCAGCGTGGTGTGCTCCAACCTGTTCAAGGCAGCGGTGTTTGGCCGCGATGCCAACTGGGGCCGCATTCTGTGCGCCATCGGCTACACCCCCGGCGATTTCTCCATTGATAAGGTCTGCGTGCGGCTTTCCAGCAAGGCGGGCGAGGTGTATGTGTGCGAGAACGCCGCCTACCACCCCTACAGCGAGGAGGAGGCCGCCAAGGTGCTGGCCGAGCATGATATCCTGGTCAAGGTGGACATGGGCACCGGCGATGCATCCGCCAAGGCATGGGGCTGCGATCTGACCTACGATTACGTCAAGATCAACGGCGATTACCGCACCTGATAACCCTCTCAGGCGCTGCGCGCCAGCTCTCCCGAAGGGAGAGCCTTTGGCAAAACCGTGAACGCTGCGGGAACTGCCAAAGCCTCCCACTTTGGGGGAGGTGGCATCGCGCAAGCGATGACGGAGAGGGCAAGGCTGCTAACGGCAAGGAGCAACAGAAAGTATATGAAAAACGAAGAAATGGCGCGCCTTTTCTCTGAGGCGACACCCTACATCCAGAAGTATCACGGAAAGACCATGGTCGTGAAATACGGCGGCAATGCCATGATCAACGAAGAACTGAAAAATGCCGTCATGAACGATCTGGTTACCCTCACCCTGCTGGGTGTGCGCGTCGTGCTGGTGCACGGCGGCGGCCCGGCCATCAATGAGATGCTGAAAAAGGTGGGTGTGGAAAGCCATTTCGCGAACGGTCTGCGGGTGACCGACGACGCCACCATGGAGATCGTGCAGCAGGTGCTGGCCGGTAAGGTGAACAAGGATCTGGTGGCAAAGCTGCGCGGCCGCGGCGTGGGCCTGTGCGGCATGGACGGCCAGATGCTGCGCTGCACCGAGCTGGACCCCCAGCTGGGCCATGTGGGCGAGATCGTGCATGTGGACGCTACCCTGATCGCAAGCCTGCTGGATGGCGGCTACATCCCGGTCATTGCCACGGTGGGCATGGACGATCTGGGTCAGGCCTACAACGTGAATGCGGACACTGCTGCTGCGCAGATCGCCATTGCGCTCAAGGCAGAGAAGCTGGTGTCCATGACCGATATCGCGGGCCTGCTGCGGGATAAGGACGACGAAAGCACCCTCATCCCCGAGGTGGAGGTGTCCGAGATCGAGGGCTACAAGTCCGCCGGTGTCATTGCGGGCGGCATGATTCCCAAGATCGGCGGCATGGCCGACGCCATCTATCAGGGCGTGCACGAGGCGGTCATCATCGATGGCCGGGTGCCCCACTCCATCCTGCTGGAGCTGTTCTCCAACCGCGGCTCCGGCACCCGCTTCTACCGCCGCAGCCACCGCGAATAAAAAGATTGCGCAATCGCCGGCGGGAAGCTATAATAAAGGCAACGAGCTTGCTCTGCTGCTGTACGGCGGTTGGCATAATGCAGATGCTTTTGTTTTAGCGGGCTCGCCCTCTCAGTCATCGCTGCGCGATGCCAGCTCCCCCAAAGTGGGAGCCCTTGGCAGTCCACACAAACTTCATCTCTTTGCCAAGGCCTCTCCCTTTGGGAGAGGTGTCACCGCAGGTGACGGAGAGGGCGAGGACGCTGACCGTGTGCAACGGTGTTCTGAACGGCAGCCGCAAGGCTTTGCGCAACAGCTCCATTTTACAGGAGGTACACCTATGGATTCTGAAAAGGTCATCAAGCGGGACGGCGAATACGTCCTGCACACCTATAACCGCAACCCCATCGTGCTGGAAAAAGGCCACGGCCTGCGTGCCATCGGTCCCGAAGGCCAGCAGTATCTGGATTTTACCAGCGGCATCGGTGTCAACAGTCTGGGCTACTGTGATCTGGACTGGGCCGAAGCCGTTTCCGAGCAGGCCCATAAGCTGCAGCACTCCTCCAACCTCTACTACACGGCCCCCTGCGGCAAGCTGGCCAAAAAGCTGTGCAAGCGCACCGGCATGAGCAAGGTTTTCTTCGGCAACTCCGGTGCCGAGGCCAACGAGGGCGCCATCAAGGCCGCCCGTAAGTACAGCGTGGACCACTACAGCAAGGACCGCACCACGGTCATCACGCTGGTGAACAGCTTCCACGGCCGCACCATCGCCACCCTGACCGCCACCGGTCAGGAGGTGTTCCACAACTACTTCGGCCCCTTCAACGAGGGCTTCCTGTATGCTCCGGCAGGCGATATGGAAGCGCTGCAGGAGCTGGTGGACCGCAACACCTGCGCCGTGATGCTGGAACTCATTCAGGGCGAGGGCGGCGTGATGGCGCTGGACCCGGACTATGTGCAGGCCGTGCGCAAGCTTTGTGACGAAAAAGACCTTGTGCTCATCGTGGACGAGGTGCAGACCGGCGTGGGCCGCACCGGCACCTTCCTGTGCTGTGAGCACTACAACCTCAAGCCGGACGTGGTCACGCTGGCCAAGGGTCTGGGCGGCGGCCTGCCCATCGGCGCGGTGCTGATGAACGAAAAGGTGGCCGCAGGCATGGGCCCCGGCACCCACGGCTCCACCTTCGGCGGCAACCCGGTGGTCTGCGCCGGTGCCAATGTGGTGGTGGACCGCATGGACCAGAGCTTCCTTGCCAATGTCAACGAGCGCGCCGTCCAGCTGCGTGCGGGCATCGCAAAGCTGCCCCATGTCAAGAGCATTTCCGGCATCGGCCTGATGGTGGGCATCGAGTTCTACGACCTCAAGGCCGCAGATGTGCTGGCCGCCTGCCGCGAAGCGGGCCTGCTGGTGCTGACGGCCAAGACCCGCCTGCGCCTGCTGCCGCCGCTGACCCTCAGCGAGCACGATGTGGACATAGCGCTGGAGATCCTGGGCGATGTGCTGAGCAAAATGGAGCCGACGGCTCCGAAGGAGCAGGCATGAAAAATCTGCTGAGAATGAGCGACCTCTCCCCTGCCGAGCTGACCCACATTCTGGATGTGGCCGACCAGCTCAAGGCACAGCAGAAGCTGGGCGGCACGGCCCCGCTGCTGGCGGGCAAAACGGTGGCTCTGATCTTCTCCAAGGCGTCCACCCGCACCCGTACCAGCTTTGAGGTGGGTGTGTACCAGCTGGGCGGTCTGGGCAACTATATGAACACCGCCGAGCTGCAGGCCGGGCGCGGCGAGCCTCTCAAGGACACCGCCCGGGTGCTGGGTCGCTACTACGACTGCGTGGTGTGGCGCACCTACCGCCAGAGCGATCTGGAAGAGTTTGCCGAACTGGCCGGTGTGCCGGTGATCAACGGCCTGACGGATTACGCCCATCCCTGTCAGGTGCTGGCCGACCTGATGACCATTCGGGAGCGCCGGGGCAGCCTTGCGGGCCGGAAGCTCTGCTTCGTCGGCGACGGCAGCAGCATGGCAAACAGCCTCATCGTGGGCGGACTGCTGGCCGGGATGCAGGTCACCTGCGTCTGCCCGCAGAACTATCGCCCGGCGGCGGATGTGCTGATGTTCGCCCACAAGTACGGCAGCGCCTTCCACCTGACTGCAGACCCTGCCGAGGGCATTCAGGACGCCGACGTGGTGGCAACGGCCGTGTGGAACACCGCCCAGCCCGGCACGCCGGAAAGTGAGCAGCGCCTGCGGGATTTCGTGGGCTACCAGCTCACCGGCAAGCTGCTGGAAAGCGCCAAGCCCGACGTCATGGTGCTGCACTGCCTGCCCGCCCACCGGGGCGAGGAGATCTCCTCGGCGGTGTTCGAGCAGCACGCACCGGAGATCTTCGACGAAGCCGAGAACCGCCTGCACGTCCAGAAAGCCGTGCTGGCTATCCTTCTGGCGGGGAAATAAAAACAGAACGCCAACAGGGCCGCCGCACATCGTTTGTGCGGCGGCCCTGTTTTTTTTATCGTGGGAGATTTGAAAAAGCAATTCAGCTGCGGTCCATTTTGACCACCATCGGGGTGGCGGTGAATACCCATCTGAACATCCATCTGCATAATGCCGCCATTCAGGAGAACATCGAGCTGAAAGACAAGATCAAGGCAGTGTTCCCCGGCTACAACGAGGCAAAAGGCGGCTACTTCTACCCCATTGAGCGTCCCGGCATCGGTGTGGATATCAACGAGGAGGAACTGCTCAAATACCCGGTGCGCTACCGCCCCCATGAGTGGACCCAGAGCCGTATCCCGGACGGTACGCTGGTGACGCCGTGACCAACCGCTTTCAATAATATGCAGAACTTTGCACTTTTTGCTCCAGTGTGGTATCCTTAGCAAAAGACCCCAAGGGAGGATACTGCCTGTGACTGCCAAAAAGACCGAGTTCATCGTTACAGACCTCATCAGCAAGATCTTTCAGCGCAAGACCATAATGGACAAGCTGCCCAGCCAGCGGGAATTGGCAGAGATCTATCACGTTTCCCGCTTCACAATCCAGAAGGTGCTGGGAAGGCTGCAATCCATTGGTTTGATCTATATGACACAGGGCGATGGCACCTATATCAACAAAAAGGCACTGGGGCATCCCATGGTCTACAATTCCCTTACCGAAGTGCCCTATGAGGAGCTGTACTCAAAACTGTTGTATCTCAAACAGATCGAACCTAATGCGGAGCTGCGCCGGGTGTTCAATCTGGAAGTCGGCGAGACCCTGTGGGAGTTCCGCCGCATCCGTATCGTGCGGTATGAGATCAGTCAGGTAGAGACTGGCTGGATGCCCTGTGCGCTGTTTCCGGAGCTGAACCGGGAGGTGCTGGAGGACTCTATCCAGAGCTATGCTTTGCGGCAGAAGTACCGCATTGCCTACTTTATCACCAACTACCATGCAGCAGCACTGGATGCAGAGCACGCCGAACTTTTGCACTGCAAAAAGGGGCTGCCGGTCATGGATATCACTTCCCGTGGTGTACTGCGGGATGGAAGAATCTTTGTTTACAGCCGCATCAAGGCGGTGCAGTATGAGTGCACGTATGTTTCGCCCTTCAATAAGGATGTGTTCCTTTCCCGGCGGAAAATAATTACGGAAGATGCGTAAAAAGAACGCCTGTCAGGCTCAATGGCCCGGCAGGCGTTCTTGCATGGGATCATACGTGAGCTGCACCGCGGTCGAGAATTTTATCGAATCGGGCAAAGAAGGTGATGGTGGTGATGGTGGCGGCCAGAATGTCGCTGACCGGCTCAGCCAGAAACACGCCGAACACCGGGTTCGGCAGCAGGTGCGGCAGGATGAAGATGAGCGGGATCAGCAGGATGATCTTGCGCAGGCAGGCCAGCAGCAGGCTCACCTTGGCCTGCCCCAGCGCCATAAAGCTCTGCTGGCAGGCGATCTGGAAGCCCATGGCGAAGATGCCCGCCATGTAAATGCGCATGGCCCAGGTGGTGTAGGAGATCAGCGCACTGTCCGAGGTGAAGATACCGGCCACCGCGCCGGGTACCAGCATCATCAGAAGCCAGAACACGCAGGTGTATACGCCGCACAGGGTCAGCTGAAAGCGGAAGGCTTCCTTGACACGGGGTTTTTTGCCTGCGCCGAAGTTGAAGCTTATGACAGGCTGACCGCCCTGACAGATGCCCTGAATGGGCAGGGTGCACAGCTGAGATGCGCTGGTGATGACGGTCATGGCACCCACGGCCACATCGCCGCCGTACCGCGCCAGACTGGAGCTGAAACTGATAGACAGCAGGCTCTCGGTGGAGAGCATCACAAAGGTGGAGATGCCCAGCGCCATCACCGGCAGGATGACATTGCGCTCCGGGCGCAGATAGTCCCTGCGCAGGCGCAGGAGGGTCTTTTTGCCGGTGAGGAAGCGCAGGATCCACACCGCGCCCACAGCTTGACTGAGCACCGTGGCAATGGCTGCGCCCCGCACGCCAAGTCCGAACCCGAAGATGAGGATGGGGTCAAGGATGATGTTGATGACCGCACCGATCACGGTGGTGAGCATACTGGTTTTGGCAAAGCCCTGCGTGGTAATGAAGGGGTTCATGCCCAGCACCAGCAGCACGAACACCGAGCCCAGAAGGTAGATGCGGCTGTAGCTCATGGCATACGGCAGGGTGGCATCGCTGGCACCAAACAGCCGAAGCAGCATCGGCGCCCCGGCATAGAAGCCGATGGTCAGCACCACCGAAAAGAGCAGCAGCATGGTAAAGCTGTTGGAGATGATCTTTTCTGCCTGTTTCTTGTCGCCCTGCCCCAACGCAATGGCGGTGCGGGGCGCACCGCCTGCGCCCACCAGCATGGCGAATGCATTCAACAGCATCAGGATGGGAGTGAACAGGCCCACGCCGGTCAGCGCTGCCGCACCGATGCCCGCGATATGGCCGATGTAAATTCGGTCCACGATGTTGTACAACAGGTTCACGACCTGCGCTACCACCGCAGGGATCATGAGCTGCAGCATCAGGCTGCGGACGTTCCCACTGCCCATGTCCTGTTTTGACTGTGCCATGGATGTGATTCTCCTTTTTACTTCAAATTTGAACTATATCCTCTATATCTCCTCTATTATACTCAAAACCCGCAAAAATACCAGTCCCTTTTCGCAAATTTTTCCATGTTCCGCTCAAAAGTGCAAAAAGCTCCGGGTCTGCCGCACAGCAGACCCGGAGCTTGGAACGCGAAAAAGTGTTGACGCCAACAGGCTTTTTTGCTATACTATATAAGGTTTATCGTGGAGATGTATCGAAGTGGTCGTAACGAGAACGACTCGAAATCCAAGTGGATGCTTCGCCGGATGTCTCCATATCACACGAGGGAACGTCAATTTTGATGTCCTGACAGGCTTCAGAACCTGTCTGAACGATGCGTTTTCTAACAATATTCTAACAGCAACTGTTCCAAGTTTCAAGGCCGATTTGCGATATACAAATCGTAAATTTGCCATGAAAATATACTTGGAGATGTATCGAAGCGGTCGTAACGAGAACGACTCGAAATCTAACTGGCTTTTGGGAAGTGGGTTTCCGGTTTTGCTAGGTTTCATGCGGGTTTTCCGGCTTCGAGAGTGAACGATTTTCGGGCGTTCTCTCCTGAAATTCTCTCCAAAGTTTTCCCAGAATGCACGGAGCATTCTAAAATTTAATATGTGGAGCATTACTCAAGTGGTCGTAAGAGGTCGCACTCGAAATGCGATAGGCCGGGAGACCGGTGCCAGGGTTCGACTCCCTGATGCTCCGCCAAATCGAATGGACAGATGAATTTTATTCGTCTGTCCATTCTTTTTTGCCGGAACATCGCCCGTCCACCCTGTCTTGGGGCGTATGGCATCATGCTGACGCATTGCCATAGCCCAGCCCCTCCAGCATCGCCTGTGCAGACGAGAGCTTGGAAGCGTAATCGAGGTGGGCGTAAATATTGGCGGTGGTGGAGAAGTCGCTGTGACCCAACCATTCCTGAATCTGCTTCATGGGAACGCCGTTTGCCAGAAGAAGGCTGGCGCAGCTGTGGCGCAGATCGTGGAAGCGGATAGGACGCAGACCGTTTTTCTCCAACAGCTTCGGGAACTGCTCGGAAACGTAGTTGGGACGGATGATGTTCCCAATCTCGTCCACACACAGATAGCCGAGATAATCCCGATTGTAGCTTTTACCGCACAGGCGGCGGTAGGTGTCCTGCTGACCTTTCAGCATCAGCAGACGGTCACGGATGGGCGGCACAAGGGGCAGCGTCCGCAGGCTGGACTTCGTTTTTGCACGATCAGCCTGCACCAGAACCTTTTTGCCGTCGATGGATGCCTGCGTGACGATGTGCTTGATCTCCAACGTGTTGGCTTCAAAGTCGATGGCATCCCATTTCAGACCCAGCACCTCGCTGCGGCGCAGGCCGTAGAAGGATGCCAGCAGAACCGGGATCTCCAGTTTGGTGCCCTCTGCGACCTCCGTCAAAGCATGAATCTCATCGGCACTGTAATAGCTGCCTTTGAACTCGTTCTTCTTCGGACGCTCGACCTTATCTGCCGGATTGGTGGGGATCAGGTCGATCTTTACCGCATACTTCAGCGCCTTGTGGATGTTTGCATGGTAATGGATCACCGAATTTGCCTTGACCCGTTCAAGCTGCTTGTTGTAGAAATCCTGCAAGTCGGTGGCTTTCAGGTCTACCAGTTTGATGCCGCGCTTTCGGAAATAGGGAACGATCACACGCTCCACCATTCCCTGATAGCTGGCATAGGTCGTGATTTGGATAGTGCTTTTCGCAACTTCCAGCCATTTCAGCATGAAGTCCGAAAAGAGAATGTCATCGTCTAAGCGGATCTCCGCAGGTGCGGTGGGAACCATGAAGTTCCGCCGACGTTCCAACAAAAGAGCCTCGGCTTTCTTCTTGTTCCTCTTGACGGACAGACCGGTGGCTTCCCACTTGGTCTTTCGCTTTCCAGCTGCGTCCTTGTAACTCAGAACGATGTAATAGAAGTCATTTTTTTCTTGCAGATGCCCTGCTACCATAGTGTTACCTCCTGTCTTTGCATCCACTTGAATATGTAACTTCTGCCGCTGACACCATCAGTGTACCCAACGGCAGGAGAGAATGCAAGGATGTCACGCCCGGATGGTGTGACCGGGTGCGAATCCGATGAGATAGGTCAAAAGATGTGCCTTGGGGATGCGGTAGGAGCGTCCGACCTTCAAATGCTGGACGCTCCCTTTTTTTAGAAGAGCATACCCGGTTTTTGTGCTGACGCTCAATACCTCGCACATCTGGTCGGTGTTCAATACATCCGGGTAATCCCGGAGCATCACACGGTACGCATCACGGGGATTCAGATTTTCCTCACCCAAACAGATTCCCCCTTTCTTGGTTCATATTCTCCCGATCCAATGCCAGACTGCATTTCAGGGCTTTTTCAATTTGCGCCATCTCCCACTCACTGGTCATTCCCATAAAACTGTTGATGCGCTCTTTATCAATGGTGAAAATCTGTTCCAGCAGCACCACAGACGGACGGCTGAATGCAGGGTTCTGCTCAATGAGAACATGGGTGGGCTGGTTTGGCTTTTTGGAGACTTTTGAGGTTACAGCAGCCACGATCACAGTCGGCGCAAATTTATTTCCTGTATTATTTTGAATCACAATAACAGGGCGTTTACCGCCCTGCTCGGAACCATAGTGCGGGTCAAGGTCTGCAAAGTAGATCTCGCCCCGGCGATAGCCGAAATTCTTTGTTACATAAACGGTAGCAATCATCCCCCTCTTTCTTATGTAGGCAAAAGCCGCCCTGTGGACGGCTTCTGCGACGTTTTAGGACTGTTACCATAGGAGAACATCACTGCTTGATAGGCAGATTAAAGCGGCGACTGGCACCGTTGTAGGTGCGCAGGATCAGCATCATATATTTGTAGCTGACCGTGCCACTCAGAGATTTCTCGTCGTTTACCAGCGTCATGGGGTGAACAGTGTGCAGCCGCTTGACCAGACGATCCGGGTCATATTCACCCTGATACAGAGCCACAAAGCGAACCATGCCCTGCAGGATGCCGGAGCGGAGGGAATCGGGGTCACCCTCCCAGCCCTTTGCCAGCATGGTCAGGGCTTCTTTGTAAAGGTCTGCGCCGTAGGCTTTGTACTCCTTGAAAGCCGTGCGGATGCAGATGATCTTCCACGGAGCACGGTAGCTGTCCAGACCAAGCTGCAGACCTGTGCTTTCGGTGGCTTTCACGAATGCGAGAGATTCCGGGTCTTTGCCCACCAAAGCGGCGCGCAGCTCTGCGCCAGCGGTCAGCGGCGTGGAAACGCCCGTCTGCCGGGAAAACAGCATGGCTTCTTCTTCCTCTGTCAGTCCCTCGTACACTTTGCAGATGATCGGAAGATCCTGCCCGCCGTTCATCGCCCGACGGGTCACGATGGTATGCTGACCGTCAAAGACGAAGTAGTGACCGTCCCGGTAACTGACCTTGGGCGGGTTGGCAATCAGCTCAGTGAACTCTGCCGACATCTTTTCGACATTGGGAATGTTCAGCTTGCGCTGATATTCCGCAGGGATTTCGAGAAAGGCACTGTTGATGACCTTTTCTTCGTAAGGCCGCTGAGCGAAAAGGGCTTCGATGATTGCTTCATCTGTGATTTCGGGCATGATCTCAGGCATGGTGTTGACGCAGTTCATATTCTTCATAGCAGTTCCTCCATCTTATCTTCCAGATTTTTCAGGTAATCTCTCAATTTCTGAATCGTTCGTCCTACAGCCGAAGCGCTGCCTTTACCGCCCGGAGGACAGTCCGGGCGGACAGCTTTGTGGTGGAGATCATAATGTTGAATGACTTCTGTTCGATTTCTTCCTGCACTGCCATCACCTCCCATGCAGCAGGATGCTTTTAGCGGTCATGCTCTGCCGGAGGCTTGGTGCGGGGCTTTTCTGCCGGAGGTTCATCAGGCACCGGCAGCACCAGCAGACGGTTGCCCTGCTTCAGAAAGGCTTCCGGCTGATGAAAAAGCTGCTCGTACTTCTGCGCCAGTTCCGGGGAGAGCGATACAAAATCCTCTTCGCCCAGCCCCACCACGAGAAAAGTCCCGGCAACGGCATCATACATTTCTCCGTTTTCATCCCGAAGGGCACGGTTCAGGGGCAGACCCATGAGCTTGCCGTCATCGTTATAAACGATGGCAACCGGATCTTCAAATGGGTAGCTTGCGCCGATGGAGCCGCCCACTGCCTGCTGCAAAGTCTTCAGGTCGTTATCAATCTCGACCTGCTGCGGATGCTGTCCCGGTGCAATTTTCAGCACCGACAAGGTGTTTTCAGCCATGCGAATCCTCCTTTCCGTTCAGTCCGATCTCACCGCTCCGTGCCGCCTGCATCAGAGCCGCCACGAAGAATCCGAAAATCGCACCGGCTTCAAAAAATGCGAATCCGATAAAAAAGTTCAGCATAGCACACCTCAGTCGATGCAGATGCAGGTCAGCTTCTGACCATCCGCCATCAGGGTGGTGCTGTGATCTTCCAGATAGGTCTGAAAGCGATAAATGTCCTCCACCGTCAGGGACACAATGGTGCTGTGCCCATCGGTGCGGTAGAAGATGACCGGGCCAGTCAGGTACCGCTTGCCTGCCAGTTTGAGGACCTGCGCCGGATTGTAGCTGATAAACAGCGGTGCGCCCTTCACGGAGATCAGAGCATCGTCCTCATCGAAACAGGGCAGAACGGAAGGGGCATCCTCCTCCACGATAATGGTCAGCTCCATGTCGGGACCGATAGCGGCAAGGTACACATCCCTGCCTGCTGCCTCGGTCAAACAGGATGCCGCCTGCTTCAACATGGTCAGGATGTTCACATCCACCGTGATCTGCGGAGCATGGGTTGCGGAGTGAAAAGGAATCGTGTTGTTCATAGGCGTTACCTCCAAATTTTTGCAAACAAAAAAGACCCCATCGGGTCTTACGTTACGGTTAGCGCTCGTTGCGGCGCTGCTGTTTTTTCTGCCACGCATCCAGAAGCTGGAGGATCTTCTCCTCCATCTGTTTTGGCGTGTAGCTGCGGGGGAAATATTTCCGCAGGGTCTCGTTTTTGATGGTCACAGTGTCTTTCTCGCTCCTTTTCTCCTGTCCCATCACATCAAAGGCTTTTTCGTAGCTGAACTCTCCCTGCTGAGCCATCTTTTTCAGTTGCTGCGCCTGCGATAAGGACGGCGCATTCTGGGTATCCTCCATGGCTTCTAAAAAATCCCGCTGTTGGCTTTCGTCCAGATAGGACAGCTCCACAGCGGGATTGAAGGAGATTTTCTTTTCGTCTACCATGTCCAGCAGTTCCGGGATAAGGTTGGTCAGGCGGATATAACGTCGAACTGTATCACCGCTTATGCCTTGGTCTTTGGCAACTGCATCATCGCTGCGGAACTTCGCCGCAACTTGCGGCGAAGTCAAATCCGACCTAGCACCTTGATTTTTTATCGCTTCCAGCTTCATTTTGTAGGCAAGAGCCCTCTCACTGGGCAGGATGTGTTCACGTTGGAGGTTGCTGTCCACCATCAATATCACAGCAGCATCGTCCGACATCTGCCGCACAATAACCGGCAGCGTGTCCAGCCCGGCAAGTTTAGCCGCATACTGACGGCGGTGCCCGGAGATGATCTCGTAGCCGTCACCGTCCGGGCGAGGTCGGGCAATCAGCGGAGCCAGTACGCCGTACTGTGCGATGCTCTCCACCGTCCGGGTCATGGCTTCATCGTCCAGCACCTTGAAAGGGTGGTTGGTGAAGGGGTGCAGATCATCAATGGGAATCTGCTGTACCTGCTCTCGCTGTTCCTCCTGTCGGTTTTCTTCGGTGGAAAACAGGTCATCTAGCCCTTTCAGAGCTAAGTTTCCGTTGTCGATCGGCATCCGCCAGCACCTCCTTTGCAAGAGATTTGTAGGCTTCTGCCACCTTGCCTTTGGGATCATAAGCAAAGATGCTTTTGCCTGCCGCGCTGGTTTCAGCCGCTCGGACAGAGCGGGGAATGGTCTGTTCAAACACCTTCAGGTGCTTCCCGTATGCCTGCCGGATCAGATTGCTGATCTGCTTTCCGTAGTTGGTGCGGCTGTCCGTCATGGTCAGCAGAATCCCCTCGATTTTCAGCTTCGGGTTGATCTGCCGCCGGACTTTTTGGACGGTCTGCAAAAGCTGTTCCAGACCTTTTGCGGACAGGTATTGCGCCTGCACAGGAATCAGGGCAGCGTCTGCCGCCGCCAGTGCATTAACAGTGAGCATCCCCAGCGAGGGCATACAGTCCAGCAGAATAAAATCGTACTCCCGCTTGGCACTGTCCAGCACCTGCTTGAGCATCTTTTCCCGGTTCATGCTGTTCACCAACGCCACTTCCAGCCCTGCCAATTCGATGTTTGCCGGAATCAGGTCAACGCCCTCTGCGTGGTGCAGAATGCCCTCACCGGGCTGGATGGGCTGGTCGTTCATGGCTTTCTGCATCAGGGTGGAAAGGGTGGTAGGCAGTTCATCGGGCTGCTGCCAGCCCATGCTGATGGTCAAGCTGCCCTGTGGGTCGGTGTCCACCAGCAGGACTTTTTTGCCCTCCATTACCAGCCCGATGCCTAGATTTTCACAGGTGGTGCTTTTCCCTACACCGCCTTTTTGATTGGTGACTGCGATAATCGTAGCTTTCTTTGCGATAACATCACCCCGCTTTCGGTGAACCGCGCGCAAAGTCGTGGTTCGTCTTGTTCTGATAGTAGAGGTTCATGGTGGTGGGCGCATTGTAGAGCATCGCCAGCAGATACTGCTTCATGTTCCGCACTGGGGCGGTGTTTTCTGCCAGAGAATCCAGCACAAAACGGATGTGGTCGGCGTTCAGCTTTTTCAGCCGACTGCGTACCACCTCGGCAGGCTTGTCATCTCCGGCAATCCGCAACATCTTGCGTTTGGTGGAACAGGTATCCACAAGCAGGTCTACGATCTGGTAGATGGTGTCCTCATCGTCCGGGCAGAGCCGGAGCAGGAGGTCCACCTCCAAAGACTGATAAAAATAATCCTCAAGCTGCTCCCGGATGCCCCCGGAATAGATAGGGTCAGAATCGTTCCACTCAGTTTTATTCTTATCAGTCTTATTTGCTTGCGGTTTTGGCTGCACCAGAATTGCGCTTTCGGCAGCACCAGAATTGCTGCTTGGGCAATTCTGTACTTGCGCTTTTGGCAAGCCGGAGGAAAAGTCCTTGACGTAGATCAGGCTGGGTCTGCCCAAACCACGGCGTTTGCGCTCGATGAGGTCGATGTCCTCCAGTTCCCGGAATAGCTTGACCGCCTTGTGTTCGGCGCAGCAAAGGGATTCCTGCACTTCCCGGACGGTGTAAATGATATATACCCGCCCTTGCTCGTCCAGCCAGCCATTTTTTACGGACAGGCTCATGCGGTCCAGCAGGATGCCGTACAGTGTCCGGGCATCCGTGGAAAGCTGCCGGAAGCGGTGGTCTTGGAACAGTGCTTTCGGAATACGGAAGTAGGAAAACAATTCGCCCGACTGACCATAGAAGTAGTCCAGCGTCATTTGGTGTGACCTCGGATTTTCAACTGTATGGGTGTGTTCATGTGGAAAACTATCACTCCTTTCCTATCAGATGTAAAATGCAACGTCCGTTGAAAAGGGTACTAAGCAAACAGGACTGCCTCACATACATTGCGCTGTGGAGCAGTCCTGTTCGTTTAATATGTAATTGTCATTGCACCTTCATGGCAGTCCTGTGCATAGGTGCGGAGCAGATCGAGGTGCCTTTGGGATTTTCGGACGATAGCCGTTGCACGGTCGCCGGACATAAACTCAACGACTGCAAGCCGTGGAATCGTCAGCGTGCCACGAATTTTGAAACCAACAAGGATCTTCTGATTGCACCACCTCTGGATGCTCTGTGCCGAGTAGCCTGTCAGTTCCGAAACAACCGGGGTGGTCAGCAGATCATCATATCCAACCGTGAGATTTTCCCATAGGGTATACAGCCCTGTTTTTTCCGGCTCTGTAAAATTGAAGCGGATGATCTCTGTGGCAGGCTTGTCCGGGTGCCGCTTGGAGCAGCCGTTCTTTCCGATATACTCCGAAGAAATACCCCTCTATATACGAGCCCACGAAAAGGGCTATTCTGCACCCACCACTTACAATCTGTAACCAAGATGTAATCGTTCAAATTGATACTAGCCAGAAGAATCCTTCATAGCGTCAAAAAGTGTGTCACCTGCGGATAGGTGGCAATGTAAAGAGAGCTGACAGTAGTTTCAACTCTCGCGTCGCAGATAGGCTTACAGTCCATCTGCGTCAATATGATATAGGTCTCCCATATTCGCCCTCGGCACCCTAGGGGTGGGGAATCGTCCAGCAGCGGGCTTGCACCGCTTCATTGGCATTTCAGCCACCCCGTCTTCGTTATGACCGGGCTGTGAGTTACAGAAGTACCTTTTGTGAAGTACCGGACGATTGAACTGTTCTGTTTTCAAGGAGCCGCTTTTTATAGAAAATCTTCGGAATTTAGGGCTTTTGAAAAATCATCCCCCTAATTGGTAGCCGACGAAAAAGGCCATTCTGCACCCACAATTTATAACTTGTAACCAAGATGTAATCTCTCGAATCGATATTCGCCAAAAAAAGAAGCCTTCATATACGAACCCAGTTGAAAGGCCAAAATACAACCACATCTTCGAAAGTTAACAAAAAAGTCACAATTGGCACTTATGAAAAAAGAAGACTGGATTTCTCCAGCCTTCCAAAAGTATGTATCAATGGTTGCAGTTCAAGATCTTCTCAAGTGTATCCGCAAACTTGGCATCCTGCTCCTTCGTCCGCTTTGGGCTCCCCTTGGGGTGCTTTCCGGCACGGAGGAGCTTTTTGCTTTCATACCGTCGCAGCATGAGAGCGTCTATGTTGTCGGCGGTGTATTCTAAACCGTTCTGATTCAGCACCCGGACGCGCTTGGCAAGGCACATACTGGCCAGCCCGTAGTCCTGTGTTACGACCACATCCCCCGGTTTTACCCGGTTCACCAGCGCAAAGTCCACGCTGTCAGAACCTTTATCGAATACCAACGTCTGCGCACCTTCTCGCTCGATTTGGTGAGAGGTGTCGCACAGGATGGTGACCGAGATGCCGAACCGCTTTGCAATCTGCAACGTCAGATCGACGACCGGGCAGCCGTCTGCATCGATCAAAATATTCATCGGCTTTCCTCCATCACCCACCGAAATGCTCTTGCGGTACGCAAATCGGCGTCTTTGAAATGCCCGCCGCTGTTCCATTCAAAGGTGCAGTCTGCACCGCGCGCTATAAGCTGACTGTGCAGAGTGCGGATATTATCCCCCACCACAGCCATGACAGCGTTTTTCGTGTGTTCTTCCATGTCGCCAAGGCTCAGATAAATGTGCTGCGTCTGTATCGGGCGCTGCTGTTCAAACTCCATCCAGTCCGGAAACCACACCGAGGGCGAGGCGGCGGCGACACCGTAGAACAGATTTGTCTGGGTGGAGGCCCACAAAGCAAACAGCCCGGCCAGTGAATAGCCGCCCAGAATGATTTTGACGTTTTCCGGGAGATGGAACTGCCGCTTCAGCGTGGGGATGGCCTGTTCTATCAGAAAGCGCAGGGTGTCCATAGCATTGCCGCCAAACCCTTGCGTTCCCCACACAGCAGGGGCTTCCCACGGAGAAAGTGCATCGTTCCAGCTTTCCACTGGAATAGCCGCAAACAGAAAGTGGTGCGCACTCTGTGCAATAGCGGCAACCTCGCTGTCCATGCTTTGCAGCTCGTGTTCGCCGGTCATTTGGAGCAGTAGGTATTCTGCATGGGCTTCGCCGTAAATGCGGCAAGGTCTGCTCCCGATTTGCATTGTCTGTGCGGTCACTGCGACGTCCTCCCGAAAAAACTTTGATAAGCCCAGTATAGCAACTGAAAAATCATTTTGCAATTCAAAAGGCGTTCATAGCCGTAGACCAATTAAGCAAAGTCAATAGCACAGGTAGCCAATAAGAACGAAATCGAACG
>OAVJ01000606.1_pt1 | contig 20013 bp, 24 predicted proteins | sample 1516901 | NCBI WGS metagenome assembly OAVJ01 (sample SAMEA2580073, study PRJEB22360) | human gut metagenome | biome: human gut; feature: human-associated habitat; material: faeces | place: Denmark | collected 2008/2010 | reverse complement strand
TCTGGTTCCCGGTCATACATGGGGACATATGGTCTACCTCATTGACGATAAGTACCTTTTTACCGGCGACACGCTGTGGTTTGGTGCGGACGGCGGATACAGTTTTATTTCTTCGCTGGCAGAGGATAACAAGCTGGCGGTGAAGTCTTTGGCTTTGCTGGAGAAAAAGCTGAGAAAACGTGGGCTGCATCCGCTGTTCATTACCGGTCACACAGGTTGGACGGACAACATGGAGTTTGCCTTTGCGCACAAAAATGAGCTGTGCTCGCCTTTCAAGAAAAGAGCCCACGACCCCAATGCGCTTTACGATGCCTATGATGAATCCGATGATACTGAGGAAAACTCAAAAAGCGGGTACTTGAAGGGCGTGGGAAGATAAGGAAGTGCAGGCGGCGCACCGGCATTCTTTGGCGCGATGACGGAGCGTAATCCGAAAAAATAATGCTGCAAAAACCAAGGGGCGGATGGTATGAGAACTTTGGAATATGGAAAAGAACATGAAAAGACGCTGCTGTTTCTGCCGTGCACGGCGGAGCCGGAGTGGGCGTTCGCCGACTCGGTTGGCCTGCTTTCGCAGGATTACCATGTGATTCAGATCGTCTATGACGGTCACGGCGAAACGGGAGAAGACTTTATCTCTGTGGAGACGACAGTAGACGAGGTAACAGATTGGCTGCAAGCGCGCGGCATTACCCACTTGAACGCGGCATATGGCTGTTCTCTGGGCGGTGCGTGTCTGACACGCTTTCTCGCCTTGGGAAAAATCCCGGTCGAGCGCGCCGTTATTGATGCAGGCATTACGCCGTATCGGATGCCGCTGATTTTGCGCCGTCTCGCCTGCCTGCGTGACAATCTTGGTTTCAGGCTCATAGCGAAGAGCCGCAAGGTCCTTGAGACGGTCTATCCGCCAGAGCGCTGGACGATGCCGGGGCGCGATCCAGTGAAGGAGTATGATGCGCTGGCGGCGTATCTGAAAACCTATTCAAAACGCACCGTCCGCAACATTTTCTGGTCGGCGAACAATTATACTCTGCCGACGAAGCCGGCTGAAATGGGCTGCCAAATCACATATTGGTACGGCGAAGAGGAAAAGCAGGCGCGACACAGCAATATCTGCTTTATAAAGCAATATTTTCCACGGGCGCAACTGCATGAAATTCCGAAGATGGATCACGCGGAGCTTGTGATGATGTATCCGCAGGATTTTTATCGGAGAATCATGGAGTTCCTGACACACACATCGGCAGCTCAAAACAAAAGAAGCTGAAAGAAAGGAAAAATCAGAATGCTCTATCCGCAGCTTTTTGGATTCAACGGAGATATAGGCTGATGAAAATCATCGTTGCAATTGCTTTTTATTTTCTGTATTGGGGCGTATGTTTTCTTGGAACAGGCACGGACAAGAAAAATCTCATGGGGCTGCGTTCTTATCCCGAAGAAGTTCAAAACCGTGTGCGAAGCGACCATCAGCTTGGAAAGGCTGTTCCGAAGAGGAAATCCACCGCTGCCGTTTGGCTCAGCAATCTTTTGCTTTTCACAGTCGTGTTTTCCGCTTTAGGACTTGCGCTGAGAGGCGTGCTGAACTTGGACGGTTATCTGTCGGCATTTTGGTACTTTCTTGCGTTCAGCGAGGGGCTTGGGTTGTTCGATCTTTTGGTGATCGATCTTCTCTGGTGGCGCAACACAAAACGTACCCGCTTCTCTTTCCTGCCGGAGAAGAAATACTATCAAAATCCGAAAAAGCATATCGAATCGTTTTGGCGCGGTATCCCGTTGTTTGCCGCAGTCGCTGCACTGTCAGCCTTGATCGTCACGGCGTTTTGAACCATACATCGTAGAGGGATGGCTGTAAGTGTGATTACACCATCTGCGGCGATCAGGATCCATACGTAAAGGAACATCCAGAATACCGGGATGAAAACGGATACAGGAGGAATAAGTAATGCTTTTACAGGTGATTCTGGAAGGTCTTGGGCTGGGGGCTTTGCTGGTTCTGATCTGCGCTGCGGGCATCCGTAAGGGGGCTGTTGGGATGGTGCATCTTTACAGCCCGGCGGTGCAGCAGCGGTGCGTGAAGCTGGGACTTACAACACACGAGAAAATCAAGCGAAATTCTCTACTTTTCAAAGCCGTCTGCGTTCCCGGCTATATCAGCTATGTGCTGGTCTGTGTCTATGGGATAAACGGTGCAAAGGGCTTTGTTCAGGGTTTCTGGCAGTTACTCGTCATCTTGTCCGTTATGAATCTCATGGACCGCCTGTTGGTTGACGGCTACTGGGTGGGGCACACGAACGCATGGACGATCCCCGGAACAGAAGATCTGAAGCCCTACATCACCGCAAAAGACAAGCAGAAAAAGTGGTTTTTCGGCACGGTGGGCATGGCAGTCATAGCGGCGGCACTGGCGACAATGATGACAGTACAGTAATCGGAAAGCCCCTTCCGTCAGCGGCTTTTTCCGGTTTCTTGCAAGGGTCGGGGACAACGGGATGAAAATGCAGATCGTGAAGATCGGATTTGGAGGCAAGCAATGAAAATGAGCAAAGAAAAACGAGCACTCATCGCAGGTATGATTGGGTGCCTTTTATATGTGATCGGCGACTTTTTGTTTGCGGCGACCGGGAAAAGCCAAAGCACAGAATCCATTGGGCTGATGGTCAAGGTCGCCTATCTTGATATGGCAACATGGCGCATGGTGGTCAGCATCATCTGCGGTGTTCTCGGAACGGCACTCTATTACATCGGTTTTCACCAGATGTGGAAGCTTTTGAAGCAACGCCTCACCCAACCGAAGCAGCAGAAATGGGTCAAGCTGTTTCAAATCGCCTATCTCACCGGCACGGTCTGCTGGGGCTATGTTCATGCTATGTTCATGAATGTGGCGCTGATCTTCAAGTTTACCTTTGAGAAATACGGCGATATGCAGGCGGCAGCTGAAATTGCCAACAAGGTGTTTTACTGCAACGCCGCGCCGCTGCTGGCAGCATATATCCTGTGTGATGTACTTCTTTCTGTCGTGATGCTCGTTATGATCTGGAAAAGGATGCTCCCGCTCAAAACGACGGCACAGCGGATATTGGCATCCTTCTGCAACCCCATCGTTTTTACGGGGATTGTGGGAAATCTCTTCACGCTTCTGCCGTGGCCGCTAGATCAGATCGATCACGGCACGGAATCCGCCGGACACCTGTTGGTTCTGGTGCTTGGGCTGGTTTTGCTTCGGGAGAAGGCAAAATGCGGAGAATGTAAGGAGACCGTGCAATGAAATACATAGGTATGCCCTTTGGGATGTGGATGCTGTTTGCCGGTTCCTTTCAAAAGCAGCTGACCGCTGTGCTGGGCTATGATGCAGCTACCGCAAAAGCCATCACGAAAAAGGCAAAGCCGCAATACCGGCAGATCATCCGCAGGCTGCCGGAGTTCGAAAAGGCTGACCGTTTCAAAATGAATCTTGTCAACTGCGCCATGGTCGGCGCGTTCATTCTCTCCATGCCGCAGTGCCCGGAGGTGGACAGGCTGACGGATTACTACGCAAAGTCCATGATGACAAAGCCCATGCAGTGGTTCTGCCGCAAGAGCGGAAAAAGCAAGTTTACCCCAAAGGATATTGCCGCCATGAAGGCCACCGCTGCTCTGAAAGCCGCCGACCGCAACCCCTACTCGTGGAACATGGAGTTTTACGAATACCCGGACGGCAGCGGCTACGAGGGACGCTTTACAAAATGTGGCATCTGTGTGCTGATGAAAAAGCTGGGGCTATATGACCTGACCCCTGCTTTGTGCCGTCTGGACTACACCATGAGCGAAGCGGGCGGTGTGACAAATTTTGTGCGGCAGTATACCCTTGCCTCCGGCGGACCCTACTGCGACTGCGGGTACAAAAAGAAAGGGTAACGGACGATGAAGAGGAAGGAAACCTATCTTTCCCGTGACTTTCGGGAGACTGCGGCGCAACGCTTTCCCACGCAGGCAAAGCAGCTGAACGCCGCTTTTGATATGCGCCTGAATGCGCTGCTGGCTGAAAACGCGGGTGCAAGCAAGGAAAAGCAATACCACCTCAAACGGCAAATCTTGCCGGGCGTTGCGGCCTACGAGACCTTGCAGCGGGTCATGCCGAAAGAAGAAGCACTGCAAACCGTTCACGGCTATGTGGAGCACTTGGCGAGAACGAGCCACAAACAGCTTGCCGCCCTGCTGCACATACCGGGGCTTTACCGCCTTGTTCCCGGCGTTTTCGTCAAATCCACCCGGAGCGTTTTCGGCCCGGCGGCGGGCTTTGCCCCAAAAGAACTGCAGACCGGTAACGGCGTCTGGCGTGTGGATATGATGAAGTGTCCCTATCACGACACCTGCGCAGAATACGGCTGCCCGGAGCTGTGCCGCTGCTTTTGCGACAGCGATGACATCAGCTATACCGGGCTGCATCCGAAGCTGATCTGGGAGAGAACCATGACGCTTGGGCGCGGTAATAACCGCTGCGATTTTTGCATGAAGGTCCGATAATAGCGGGGAGGCAGATTGGTATGGAAATCAAACGATTCGGCAATATAGAGGGAAAGACCATGATGCTGCTGCACGGAAATCTTATGTGCTGGCGGCAGTATGAGAATCTAATCCCGCTGTTGGAAAAGAAATTCTGCGTGTATGCCGTCAGTTTCGACGGCTTTGACGGAACAGGCGAAACGACCTACACGACTGCCCGGGATCAGGCGGACAAGTTGGCCGCTTATATTGAAAAAGAGCTTGACGGACAGTTGGATCTGCTTTTTGCAGAGTCGCTGGGCTGCGGACCGGCTGTTTTTCTGAAGGCTTCCCCAACCGTTCAAATCAATCGGATGATCCTCAGCGGGCCGGAGTATCTGGATTTCGGGGTGCTGAATCGACTGATCTTGAAGGTTATGCCGCAAAAGCAGTATCGAACGGCACACGAAAAGTATATGCCTGCATGGGCACTGCGCTTTATGGGGCAGACGGAGCAGGGAATGCAGACAATGCTCCGCCGTATCCCGGATCATATCAACTTGGAATCCGTCCGTGCCACTTGGGCGGCAGGGCTTTATCTCTATCGGACGGACTTTCCGGTACAGCCCGATGCAAAGGTCGCCTGCTGGTACGGAGAAAAAGAAGGACACATGAAAAAGGCCATCCAGCGGCTGCGGACGGCATATCCGAGCCTGATCGTCCGCTGCTTCCCCGATTTCGGCCATGGCGAGATCATCAATCATCCGGCACTGCTTGCGTCGGAGATGGAGCACTTTCTGGCAGACAGCGAGACAGTGGCAGATGCGCAGCAGAATCAGGAAAGTGAAATACAATGAAAGTTATAACATTAGACGAGAAATCCATCCGTGATATCGGCCCTGCCTTCGGCTATTATGACTATGAAGAGGAAACAGGAATGTCCGCTGCCTTTTCCGGGAAAGAAGCCACGGCAAACTATATCTGCGCTTATGTGCGCGGGGGTGCTGCGGGGCGGCTTTCTGCACACCACCAGCGAGCGGGGCGAGGGATATATCGCCTACAAGCTGCCAAAGGAGAAGATGGGACTCAAGACGATGTGGCCCATCGCCTGCGGAATGCTGCACAACTCCACCCTGAAGCGCTTTTTGCAATTTGGTATTGCCATCAAGCGGGGCGGGGCCACCGCCAGTTTGGATGTGGAAAACGAAACTGCCATTCAGGGGGCACTATCCCGGCTCATTAAAAACAAAACAGTCCTCATCATCGCCCACCTGATGCGCACCGTAGCCGGTGCGGATCAGGTGGTGGTGCTGTCGGGCGGCATCGTGGCCGAACAGGGCAGCCCGGCAGAGCTGTACGCCCGAAAGGGACTGTATACCCACATGGTAGATCTGCAGTCGGCAAGCCAGAACTGGACGATCTGAGAATGAGGGCGGCTTTTATTTGAGAAAAAGTCTTGCATTCAGTTAAAAACTGTGATATATACATTATACGAAACACTATTTTGAAAGAACGCTCCACCGTTCAATGATGTGTAAATGGGAGGTGCCTGCCATGACCGCCGTGATCTGTGCCCGCTATTCTACTGATAGTCAGCGCGAGGAGTCCATTGAAGGTCAAATCCGGGAATGTACGGCTTATGCCGAAAAGAACGGCTTCACGGTGGTGAAGCACAATCGCAAGTCAAGAAAATAGTGTAACACGAAAACAGCATATTTGCGATATGCAATCCAACGATGTTGCAAACGATTGAAAAGTTGGATTGCGATACATTGACCGTGCTATCTCCGCCAAGACCGATAACCGCCCGCAGTTCCAGCAGATGATCAAGGACGGTGAGCGTGGCATCTTTGACGTCATCATTGTCTGGAAGCTCGACCGCTTTGCCCGAAACCGCTACGACAGTGCCCGGTACAAGACTCAGCTGAAGCGAAACGGTGTGAAACTGGTATCGGCAACGGAAGTCATTTCGGCTGGCCCGGAGGGCATTATTCTGGAATCGGTGCTGGAAGGCTACGCCGAATACTACTCGGCTGACCTGTCTGAAAAGGTCGTGCGCGGCATGACCGAGAACGCTCTCAAGGGCATTTATAATGGTGGCACGATTCCGTTCGGCTACATGATCGATGAGACCCGGCATTACCAGCCCGACCCGTTGTTGGCTCCGTATGTGGAGCAGACGTTCCAGAAGTATGCAGACGGCGCGACGATGACCGACCTGCGGGATTGGTTAAAGGCACACAACATCAAAAATTCAATGGGCGGGGAGATGTCCTACAATACGATTCAGCGGATGCTGAGTAATCGCCGGTACATCGGCGAATTGCGTTTGCGGGATGTGGTACAGACCAATGCAATCCCGGCGTTGGTGTCAGGCGAACTTGTCGGGGTGAGACCCCTCCATCTTGCTGCGCAAGACCGTTCTGTCGCTTAAAAGCCCCACTGGGGCTTTCATTGCTCCGCTCCGCTGCGCAAACGCGAACCTGTTCAACAAGGTGCAGGAAAAGCTGGCGAAAAATAAAAAGGCCCCTGCCCGTCATAAGGCAGAGGAAAGCTATCTGCTCACCACCAAGCTGTACTGCGGCAAGTGCGGTGCACTGATGTTCGGAGAAAGCGGTGTCAGCCACACCGGGAAAATGTATACCTACTACAAGTGTGCTGCTGCCAAGAAGAAAAAGACCTGCGATAAAAAGGCCGTGCGGAAACAGTGGCTGGAAGATTTGGTAGTCAACGAGACCATGAAGCTGGTGGAAGATGACGCTTCCATGAATGCCATCATTGCCAAAGTCATGAAATTGCAAAATCAGGAAAGCACGGATTTGCCCATCTACGAAAAGCAGCTGAAGGAAACGGAAGTCGGCATTACCAATATGCTGAACGCTATCCAGATGGGCATTCTGACTAGCTCCACCAAGGAGCGGTTGGAAGCTCTGGAAGAGCAGAGGAAGGAACTGCAAGCCCGCATTGCAGAGGAACGGCTGGCTAAGCCAAAGATGAAAGAAGAGTTCGTCCGGTTCAATCGCAAGGGCAGGTTTGGAATACTGTTCTAACCGGCATATTTTGCGATATGCAATCCAACGATGTTGCAAACGATTGAAAAAGTTGGATTGCGATGGCTGCTTCGCTTCCGCAAGCTGGATATGACCCAGCCGGAGCAGCGGCAGACACTGGTGGATACCTTCATCAATGCCATCTATCTCTACGATGATAAGGTCCTCATCACCTTTAATTATAAGGAAGGTACGGAAACGGTCGCTTTCGGGGAAGCCGTGAAAGCAGAGAAAAGTTCGGATATGAGTGCGCGAGGTGCACCAGATATTGAACGTCAAATCGTAAGATTTGGCGTTCTTTCTTTATGTAGGAAAGCGGCTGCACAATTTCTGCACACCGTTTGCACATTTGCCCGAATCGGGGGCTTTTCTGCGCAAGGTTTGCATAGCCTGCTTTCCTTTGCATAAAAAGAAGAAATTTTAGGCGAACAGGGCTCTCGTCAATTCTCTGCGTTCGTCTGCGTCCATCAGCCGGATGGCTTCAAGGATCTCCCTGCTGGAGATTTTTGTTGCCGCCGGCTTTTCATTTTGCCGGGGCTGGGATGCTGCCGAGGTCAGGTCTTGGGAATAGAAGTTCGCTTCGATCTTCTCGGTCAGCTCCAACCGGGGCTTGTCCCGCGTGTGGGCATAGGTGTCCATCAGGACAGATGCCGTTGCATGACCGGTGTTGCCCTGCACCGACTTGAAGTCACCGTCCGACTGCAAGAGCTGGTAGGTGGCACTGGAGTGCCGCAGGCCGTGGAACACGATCTGTTCATACTCCGGGTGTTCGGCTCTCCACAGGCGGTACCACTTTGTCAGCAGCTCCGGTGCGATGGGCAGGCCGTCCGGGAGACGAAACAGCTGACCGCAGTTGCTGTACTTCTCGGGAGCGTTCTGCTCGTCCTGCTTCAGCTTTTCCAGCCATGCCAGCAGTTCTTCCTTTAAGGGCTTTGTCATATACAGGACACGGTTGGATTTCTTGGTCTTGGGCTTTTTCAGGATGAGAGAGGACTTGCTGCCCTCACGCCTGTCCGGGAAGGTGTAGTAGACCTGCTTGGGGTCGAGCTTTTCCAAAGCGTCCTTGTTGGCTCGCTGCATGGTCTTGCTGACTGAGATGGTGCCACGCCCATCGGCGGCATCGAAATCCAGATCACTCGGCTGCAAGCCGAGAATTTCGCCCTCACGGAGCGAAAGGATCATGCTCATGTGTACCGCCAGATGCAGGGCAGGATTCTCGATGGTTTGCAAGGCTGCCAGCATGGTTTTCTCGTCCCAGATGGTGCGCTCCTCGATATTGACCTTGGGGGCATCACGGGGCAGGGGAATCTTGTGGATGAGGTCCCACTCCACCGCATAGGAAAATGCGGTCTTGAGCAGCGTGTGGACTTCGTGGATAGAGGTGCTGGACAGCAGCCGCTTCTTTTGCTTGTCGGTTAGGGTCTGCTTTACGCCGTGGACGTACTGCCCGCAGGGGGTCTTGGCAAGGGTGGCATAGAACTTCTCAATGTCGTAGGTTCGCAGCTCCTGTACCTTCCGCTTCCCGATATACGGTACGATAAGGTTCTGCACCATCGCTACGGACTGGGTGTAGGTCTTGGGGGACCATTTGTGCTTGGTGGACTGAATTGGTATCTACTTGTACAGCATTTCCTCGACCGTCATCTTTCGCTCCTGCGTCTCCTTTCTGGTCTTGAAACTTTCCCATCCCTCGCAGGGTTTGCCGAAATGGTCTTTGTACTTGTAACGGACGGAGTAAGAATCTCTGCGCTTCAGAATAGATGCCATAGATTACCTCCCTCAGACCGCCGCAAACCAGCTGTCGAAACTCTGCTTGTTCACCCGGATGCTGGTACCGATGCGCAATACCCGGAAATCTTTTGTGGTGTTGCACAGGTTGTACGCAGCACGGGGAGAGATCGCCAAAAGTTGGGCGATCTCCTCCACCCGGTAAACAAGAGGTTCGTGCTTGGCTGCTTTGGTCTGGTCAGAAGATTCAATGGCAGGGGATTTGTCCGAAGTTTCGTCAGAAATCGCTTGAGATTTCTGACAGAAAATTCGCATGGAGCAGGATGCTCCTGACACCTCCATTGTAACCGGGTTCGAGTCCGTTTGCAAGGAGCTATTCGTATAATCTTTATGTTTCGCATCTTCGGTCATGTCAGGCCGATTCATATTCATAGGCAGACCTCCAATTCCTTGTAACCGGGCAGGAATACTCTCTTTTTCTGCACACAGGGCATCCGGTGGGCTTTATACTTTTTCTTATGTTTTTAAGGTTACATGGTTACAGAAAGCGGAAAACACAGCAGTCATGCGGCTTTTGCGCCGTAACTGAAGTGTAACCGAATCTGTAACCAGACGTGTAACCGCCATTCATCAGAAGGGAAAGCCCAGTTGCTTGGCTTCCACGTCCGTTATTTCAGAGAAATTTTCAGCCTCGGTTTTGGGGTAGGTTACATATAAATTAGAGCACAAGAAAACACCCTGCAAGATTTTTAGTCTTGTAGGGCGTTTCATATATAGCATCTCGTGAATCACGAATTGCGGCATTAGTATTTTTTTGATAATGTGTAGGTATAGTAGGTGTCAACAATCAAAAGAATTGCTACGATGCTCATTGTCCACCAAAAACAAGAAATGCCTTTCGTCAAAAAGCATACCATGATTATAATAATACCACTTACGATAAATGAAATACCTCCAAAGCGTTGGCCTTTTTTCCATGTTGTTTCATTTTTCATACTCCATACGCTTCTCAGTCCTACAACTGAGTTCATTCGTAGTTTTGGCATAATGTTACCTAATATAATCATTGCAACGCCAAGCAGTCCAAATACAAGTTGATTCAAATCAAGTGCAATGGAATACAGATTTTCAATCGAATTGAAATCAGCATACAAAAAATAGACTGTCATAGCGTTGAAAAGTGCAAGAGATGCTATTCCAGTCACAATACATACATTTTTGTTATTACTTCCATTTTCTTCTTGTTTTGAGGACAACTTAACCATGGCAAGCATAAAATAGCCAAATAAAACTGTAATCACAGGGAAAATTAGTGTTTCATATTTGCTGCCCCAACGTGTCACTTGATTATTCATATCATAATGAGCCGGGATTTGCTCTGGCAAGAACTGTAAAGCAATCAGAACAACTGCCAATGGTAAAAACATAAGGCTATAAAAAACGGCCATTTTCTTTTTCATCGTTGATCTCCTCGCAAATTACTGATCCACATAATGGTTTCATCAAGGATAGATAAATTCAATTCATAATAAATATAATTTTTGTATCGAGTTTCGTAAATTAAGTCTGCTTTTTTCAGCTTCGATAAATGGTATGACAATGCCTGTGGTGTCATATCCAATGAGATTGCTAAATCTCCTGAACTTATTTTCCCTTCCTGTAACTTTAGCAGGATTTTTCGACGTGTATCGTCTGCTAAAGCAGCTAACACTTCATTTATAGCCAAGCGATCACGCTCCAATCTATTTCAAACAATCTTTAAATAGATTATATCACACATGTACTCTTTATACAAGACTATTTCAAAATGTCTTTAAATAGTAAAAGATACCGTCAACGGTCACGATAAACATTTCTTTTCCCCTATTTATTATATGTAAATAATCTGACTATAAATGATTTTTCTAATCTCCGTTTCAACAGCTTGCCGGGAGAGTGCGCAGCAGCGGAGCTGCTGGATCTGCCGCCATTTTGCGCCAGATAATACCCATCATATCACTGGGGCAAAGGGCTGCGCTCTCTGCACTCCTGCTCCGGGCAAGGCCCCTCCATCTTGCTGCGCAAGACCGTTCTGTCGCTTAAAAGCCCCACTGGGGCTTTCATTGCTCCGCGCCGCTGCGCAAACGCGAACTTTTGAGAACACGTCACTTTCGGCATGGTGCAAGAAAAAACAAGGGAAACTTTAGCAAAAAGAGAGAGGGCTGGACGGTGCCAGCCCTCTTGACAGGAGCAGATACGCAGATTTCTGTTTTATGCCCGCACATCCTCCCGGCGTAAAAGCAGCCATGCCAGAAGGAACATCGTCCCCAGCCAGAAGATGCAGCTGAAGGCAAACAGCCCGTAGCTGCCGGCCAGAGCATCCGCACTTTTGTTGGAGTTCATACCGAGCTGCATCAGGGAATAGGGCCACAACAGCCCATGACCCTTGGAGCTGATAAAGATGCCGGTAATGCCGCCCAGCAGCCCCAGAAAAATGGGCACGGCAAAGCTGCGGATGACCATGGCCAGCACCAGCTGTGCGGCAATGACAGCCAACGCACCCAGCAGTCCCCGCAGTAAAAACAGCGGTAGGGTGACCGGCGGCAGCCCGGGCAGATGGGCAAATACCTTGCCGCAGAACACGAACAGCGCAAACACAAAACCGTGAGTCAGAAGCGCCAGCTTTGTCACCACCGCAAACTTTGCTGCAAACAGGTCCAGCGGCGGTACGGGGCTTGCCATGATAAGGTTCCAGTTGTGCCCCAGATGTTCCAGCCGCCACAAGTAGGCAGCATAGGTGGCTACCATGGCAGGGAAGAAGAGCATGGAATAAAACAGGGTGTGCTGGGTCCACAGGCTATACCAGCCGTCGGTGAGGATCTCAAGATTTTGTAAATAATTGAAGGTGCCGTAGGTGGCTGAAAGAATGGGCAGCACAAAGAACATTGCCCAGATGGGGGATGCGTGGAGTTTGCGGTTTTCCGCAAGAATACAGCGTTTCAGCATGGTTTTATACCTCCTCGTCCTGTACCTTGCGCCACGCAAGGGCGAACAGCACAGCGCCCAGCGCAAGGGTGAAGGCCAACAGCCCCCAGTTGAAGGGGCGGGTGCCGTAGGTGACGGTGTGGGTGGCCTTGTCCCAGTTCGCCACTTCGTAGGCGCTCAGAGGGATGTAGTACCCAAAGGGCACAAAATAACTGGCAAGCGGCGGCATAAAAGCAGAGAACAGACCCACCAGTGCCCCTACAATGCCCACGCAGAGCGCCGGCAGGGGATTGCTCACCCACAGCATCAGCAGAAATTCCCCAAAGAAGAGCATTGTGTCCACCGCCAGTGTGCAGACGAACAGATAGACCAGCTGCCCAGTGGGAAAGGCTTCGGTATAACCATGGACACGCCCCAGCACCGGAACACAGGCCAGCTCCAGCACCGCGACCAACAGCACCTCCAGCACTCCAAAGACCGCCTTACCTGCAAACAGGCTTCGGCGGCTCTGCAGGGTGTAGAGCAGCTTGGCGGTGTTGCCTTTGATCTCCATATCCCACAGCCGGGAGGCCAGCACTGCCATCATCACCGGCATCAGAATGGCTTCAATAACGGGCAGGCTGTAAAGCAGGGCACTGTAACCGTTGGCAAGCTCCTCCGGGTCTGCCGGGGCAAGGCCGCCCACCCACAGCACGACAATGCCGGGGATGAGCAGGCAGAGAGCAAGGTCGTGCCGACGGTGGGCTTTTTGCAGTTCTGCACGGAAAGCTGCCATCTTACGCCACCTCCCCGCTGGTCTGGGTCAGGCTGAGGAAGATGTCCTCAAGGCTCTTTGTCTGCGCAGTCAGTCCAACCACACCCACGCCGCTTTCGGCAAGGGTACAGACCAGCGCCGCCAGCGCTTCGTCCGGCAGCGGGGGAAGCTGCAGGGTGTCCGGCTGGTCTGCCGGTGCAGCGGCTTTTACTCCCTGCTGCTGCAGGACGGCTGCGGCTTTGGGTACGTCCAGCACCCGCAGCAGAATGCCGCCCCGGCTGTGCTTTTGCAGTTGCTGCAAGGAGCCCTCGAACAGCAGTTTGCCGTGGTTCAGGATGCCCACCTGATCCACCATCTGCTCGATCTCGCCCAGCAGGTGGCTGGAGATCAGCACGGTGGCTCCGGTGGTCTGCGGCATGGAAGCAATCAGACTGCGCATCTCCTGAATACCTGCCGGGTCCAGACCGTTGGTGGGCTCATCTAAAATCAGCAGTTTGGGGCTGCCCAGCAGCGCCATGGCAATGCCCAGCCGCTGCTTCATGCCAAGGGAATACTGCCCCACCTTCCGGTCAGCGTCTTTGGTCAGGTGCACGATCTCCAGCACCCGGCTGATGTCCTTCCGGTCCACGTCTTTCAAGTCAGCCACGATGGAAAGGTTTTCCCGGGCAGTCAGGTGCAGGTAACCGGAGGGGGATTCGATCAGACTGCCGGTCTGCCGCAGCAGAGCGATGCGGTTTGCTTCGTTCAGGGTGTGTCCCAGCAGTTCTACGCTGCCGCCGGTGGGGTGTACAAGCCCCAGCAGCATCTTCATGGTGGTGGATTTGCCCGCACCGTTGGGGCCTAAAAAGCCGTAAACACAGCCCTCCGGGACAGTCAGGTTCAAATGATCCACCACCGGACGGCCATGGTAGCTTTTGCAAAGGGCATGGGTCTCGATCACAGGTTTCATAAATGGTCTCCTTTCGCATTCATGGATTTCGGAACGATGCCAGAATACACCCGCTGCCTTAAACTGGCCGGAAGGCCAGCTTAATTTACCCTTAAATTTGCAGGTGTTTTCCGCTGCGGCGCAAAAAGTGTGGTATAGTAAAGGCGGGAAAGGAGAACTGCCCTTATGGATACCATTTATGATGCAAAGTTTCTCGTTGTGGATGACAACGCCGAGCTGCTGGCACTGCTGTGTGAGCAGCTGCGGGGCGCAGGATATGGCCATATCAGAACCGCCCAAAGCTGCACCGCTGCCCGCGCCTGTTTTGCGGCAGAGCAGCCGGAGCTGATGATCCTGGATATCAACCTGCCGGATGGGGACGGCTTTTCGCTGTTCCGGGCGCTGCGGGCAAAAGCGGACGTTCCGGCACTGTTCCTCTCTGCACGGGATGCGGATGCCGACCGTCTGTTTGGGCTGGGTCTTGGCGCAGATGACTACCTGACCAAGCCCTTTCTGATGCAGGAGCTGCTGCTGCGGGTGCAGCATATTTTGCAGCGGGCGTATAGGGCAGAGCTGTCCCGTACAAAACCGGCACCTTTGCAGCTGGGGGAGCGGTGCGTAGACCTGAATGATGCCATTGTTACCCTGCCAGAGGGCAAAACGCTGGCACTGACCGCCACCGAACTGGCGCTGCTGCGGAAATTGGCAGAGAACCGGGGACACATCGTTACCTACGATGCCCTTTGTGCGGCGGTCTGGGGTGCAGATTACTATGGCTACGAGAACAGTCTGGGTGTACATATCCGGCATCTGCGGGAGAAGCTGGAAGCCGAACCCGGTGCGCCGCAGTTTCTGCGGACGGTGCGGGGCATTGGCTATAAGCTGACAAAGGGGGAAGAAGCATGAAAACCTTTGTGCGCCTGATCCGGCGGTATGTGCTGGCGGCGGTGGGCATTGTTTTACTGTTGCTGTTTTCCGGTGTTGCGGTGCTGGGCTGGCTGGGGTGGCAGGAGGGCTGCCGCCTGCCGCAGCGGGAGTATTCATCCAGCGAGATCGCGGATTCCATGGTGGAGACCGCCGAAGGGCTTGCCTTTGGGGCAGAACGCACCCCGCAGGAGTGGATGAATGGCTACGAGTGGGCGATGGTGCTGGACGATGTGGGAAACATCCGCTGGAGCTACGGTCTGCCGCAGGATCTGAACCATGCCTACACTCCCGGCGATATCGCCAAATTTGCCCGCTGGTATCTGGCGGATTACCCGGTGTTCTGCTGGACGGAACCCTATGGACTGTTCGTCATCGGGCTGCCAAAGGGGAGCCTGTGGAAGTACAGCATTTACAGCTCACCGGACTTTGCCCTGAGCATGGTGCGGGTGCTCCCAGCGGCAGCGCTGGGAATGCTGCTGCTGGGTCTGGTTCTCTGCTTCTGGTTGAGCTGGCGGGGGGCAAAGCGGCTGGAGACCGTGGCAAACGGTCTGGATGCTCTGGCGCAGGGGCAGACCGTTCAACTGCCTACGGATGGTTTTGCCGGGGAACTGGCAGAAAAGCTGAACCAGACCGGGGCGCAGCTGCAAGCCAAAAATGAGATGCTTTCCCGGCGAGACAACGCCCGCACCCAGTGGATCGCAGGGGTCAGCCATGACGTGCGCACCCCGCTGGCGCTGATCTTAGGCTGGGCAGAGCAGTTGGAACAGGATGCACTTTTGCCGGACGGCTCCCGGCAGAAAGCGACCGGCATCCGCACCCAGTGTGAAAAACTGCGCACTCTCATTGATGACCTGAACCTGACCAGTAAGTTGGAATACGGTGCCCAACCCCTGCGCCGGAAAGACCTCCGGGCAGGACCGCTGTTCCGGCAGCTGGTGGCGCAGTTCTGCGAAAGCCCACTGGCAGAGCGCTGCGAGATCACACTGGAACAGGAAGAGCCAGCAGAGCAGACAGTGCTTTCAGTGGATGAGGCGCTGCTGGCACGGCTGCTGGAAAACCTGATGAACAACAGCGTCCGGCATAACCCAAAGCCGGTGAACATTACCGTGCACACCCGGCGGGTAGGGGAGCGCTTCTGCCTGACCGTGGCAGATGACGGCATCGGCTATCCGGCTGCCGTTCTTGCGGCGCTGAACGCTGCGGAGCCTGCCGAAAATGCGCCCCATATCCTTGGCCTGTATGTAGTGCAGCAGATCGCCGCCGCCCATGGCGGCACGGCAGTGTTCGGGCAGAACACCTCCTGCGGAGCAAAAACAACGGTCTGGTTGCCGGTAAAATAAAAAATGTGAAACCCTCTAGGTATTTCCACCCAGAAAAGTCCACATAGAAAACGCTGCTTCGGATTTATAAGAGATCGCAGTTATCCAAATCCCTGCTATGAATCGTAGTTGTTGATGTACATTTGATGCTTGGTTTAAACAGGTGAAATTGCGGATGCCATTTTCGAGCCAAACCAGCCCATTTTCCCGGCTTTGCATAAAAATCCGATGCCTGCTTTAAGGGGCTGATTTTGGCTCTGCACACTTTTGCACATTTTCTGCACATCGCAAGGATGGATAACAGGTGCAAAGACGTGCAAACAATGCAAAGAATGCAATAGAATAACAACGGTAAAATAACGGCAATTCGATTAAAACGACGATTTAACGTTGAATGACGAAATGGACAAAATGTGCCATTCGGTTCCTACGAATCAGTAGGCCGGGGGTTCGAGTCCCTTCCATCGCACCAAACAATGAAAATCCGAACCTTTTCTCGATAGGAGAAGGGTTCGGATTTTTTGTTTTCTTCGGAAATGAGAATTCCGGCTCGTTTCAGACCGCGGTGTGTCCAAAACCTTATCAGAAGAAAAACCGTGTAACGAAAGTCACAACTGTAAAGGTGCCGTAAGGCGGAAAGGACACAAACATGAAGTACGATGAAAGAATCTGTAAAGTCAACATGGACACCGGCTGCGTGGAGCTGTTGCTCCGGGATGGGAGAATGATCTACATTGACTGCATCGGGATCGAGGATGCACTGGATGTGACCATGGCGCAGAGGTCGGAGTTGGATTATCTCATCTATAATGACCTGCTGGGCTATGCCGATTTGATTCTGAATGGCAATCCAGAAGAATATCTGAATGGCAATCCAGAAGAATACTTGAAAAACGTAACCGGGAGCCATGGGTTAGAAGATTAAGAGAAAAGCGCAGAGCACCTTATTCAGAGTGCTCTGCGCTTTTCTGCATCTTGCGCCATTGTTGCGGGGTCATGCCGTACTTTTGCCGGAACAGTTCGTAGAAGTGGGTGCGGTTGGTAAATTTGAGTTGTAGGGCGATCTCACTGACGGAAAGTGTTGTTTCCCGCAGCAGCCGTTCAGCCTTCTGGAAACAGAAGGTCATGCCGTAATCGAAAAGACACAGACCGGTGCGGCGCTGGACGATGGAATTGAGGTAGCTGCCATTGTAATTCAAAAGCCGTGCCAGTTCACTGCGAGGCAACCGACCATCTGTATCTTCCAGCAAACGGCTGATACGCAGAAAGAGCAGGCTTTCGGGGCTGCTGCTCAGGTGCACCGGGGTGACATAGAACCCGGACGACAGAAAATCGAACAGTTCGCAAAGTGCGCCCTTCAAATAATAGGTGGCGGCGGCACTGGGTTCATGCAGGATGTGGGTCATGCGGGCGATGAGCGTTGCCAGGGTTTGAACACTATCGGTGTTTTCCGGTGTGGGGAAAAGGTCCTGATATTCCTTTCGGAGGTCTTGTCCCAGATTTGCCAGCATGAACTGCAAAACGGGATTTTCCGGCAGATGGCGCTCGGCTTCAAATAATTGCAGGGATGCAGATTCCGTCAGGCTGCGGACAAAATCCACAGACAGACCAATAAAACAGAGCTTGGCGGGGCCAATGAAGCGTTCGTTATGGAGGATGCTGCGGTTTACCAGACAACAGGTTCCGGCACGGTAGGGGTATTCTTTTTCCTCGATCTGTTGGATGACCTCCCCTTCCAACACCAGCATCAGTTCAAAATAATCGTGGCGGTGCAGTGGACGGGAACTGAGGGCACGGAATAAAGCATCCATAGAGTTTTCATGCAGCCAGCAGCCATTCGGTGAGAACATCTGAATGCTGTATTGGTCGGTTTCTCCCAGACCGGTACAGGACTCCAGCGTGATCTGCACCGGGGACATGATCTTGTAGAAGGTAGAGAGCTGACTGCCCCAGTTTTCAACCTCCAAAATATTCTCATAGCTGGTGGAATCCGGTTTCATGAAAGAGTCTCCTTTTCCGCAATGTGCGAATATGATACAATCTGATGGGTGCGGCACACGATGCTGTCATTGTGGAATGTGAACGGAATTGCTAAAATATAGGCACAATACAAAAACATTCTGTAAAAGCTGTGCGGCCGATGGCTTTATTATAGAGTGCTTTTGAAAAAATGTAAAGCGACAGACGCATTCTGTCGCCGTGAATGATACAGCACATCTTGAAAGGAGAATCCCCATGTCTGCTACTGCAACGACAGAGAAAAAATATCTGAAATGGTATCAGAAGCTGGCCTACGGTTCCGGCGATCTGGCCTCTAACTGCTCCTATGGTCTGGTTTCTAGCTTTGTACTGCTTTATCTGACCGGAACACTGGGTCTGGACAGCGCCATCATTGGCTCTTTGATGCTGGCTTCCAAGGTTCTGGACGGCATCAGCGATGTGATCTTTGGCACCCTGATTGACCGCACCCACTCCAAGCTGGGCAAGGCGCGTCCGTGGATGCTGTTTGGTCAGGTAGGTGTTTCCCTCTGCCTGTTTTTGCTGTTTGCCATCCCGGCTGGCAGCACCACCATGCAGTATATCTACTTCTTCATCGTGTACACGGCACTGAACGCAGTGTTCTATACTGCCAACGGCATTGCATATTCCTCTCTGGTGGCACTGATCACCAAGAACAACAATGAGCGTGTGCAGCTGGGCTCCTTCCGTTTTATGTTTGCGGTCGTCACCAACATCTTTATGGGCTTTGCCGTTACCGGCATGGTGGAGAAGTTCGGCAGCGGTGCCGCAGGCTGGCGTACCACGGCTCTGATCTTCGCAATCGTTGGTTTGGTGGTCAACACCATCAGCTGCCTTGCAGTTAAAGAGCTGCCGGAGGAAGAACTGAGCGGCAACACCATTGAAGTCGCAGAGGAAGGCAAAGCAGTTGCCGAGGAGAAAAAGCATGGCTTTGCCGAGACCGCTAAGATCCTCGTCCACAATAAGTATTACCTGATGATCCTTGCCATCTACATCGTGTACTATATTATGAGCAACCTGACCACCGGTGCCGGTGTGTTCTGCGCTACCTATTACTGGGGCGACGGCAGCCTGCTGGGTCAGTTCTCCATGATGAAGATGTTCCCGGTTATCATCGCACTGGCCATTGCGCCTGTCCTCATCAAAAAGACCGGCAGTATGCAGAAGGTCAACTTCTGGGGCTACGCCATCAGCAGCGTGCTGGGCATCCCCATGATCTACTTTGCCATGCAGAAGAATCTCTCCATGTTCCTGCTGTTCATGTTCATCAAGGGCATCTTTGCAGGTACCCTCAGCGGCTCTTTGAACGCTCTTATCGCTGAGGCCAGCGGCTACACCACACGCACCACCGGCGTCCACATGGACGGTATGATGTACAGTTGCTCCTCTCTGGGCGTGAAGGTCGGCGGCGGCATCGGTACTGCGGCTGTGGGTTGGCTGTTGAAGCTGGGCGGCTTTGTGGGCACCGCAACGGTCCAGAGCGAAAGTGCCATTCGGATGATCTTCAACCTGTACATCACCTTCCCCTTCGTGATCGGCATCATTATCACGGTGCTGCTGGCTTTCCTGGATGTGGAAAAGGCCAATAAGAAGTGGGATGCTGAACACCAGAAAGAGGCACAGGCATGATTCGACAGAATTTCAACGCAGATTGGACGGTAGAAAAGGGCGATGGCAATTCCCGGATGAATTCCTTTCTGGGAAATACCCAGACCCAAACCGTGCATCTGCCCTACGATGCCATGATCCACGAAGCCCGCACCCCGGACACGAAAAACGGTGCGCAGACCGGTTTTTACCCCGGCGGCGAGTACATTTTTCAGAAGCATTTCACCGCACCCCAGGCGTGGCAGGGCAAGCCGG
>OAVJ01000586.1_pt1 | contig 20362 bp, 13 predicted proteins | sample 1516901 | NCBI WGS metagenome assembly OAVJ01 (sample SAMEA2580073, study PRJEB22360) | human gut metagenome | biome: human gut; feature: human-associated habitat; material: faeces | place: Denmark | collected 2008/2010 | reverse complement strand
GGGCGGGTGTTTGAGGCGCCGCTGCCGGGATATTTTGGTTCGGTACTGAAAGAGACAGGGATCAGGTCGCCATAAAATCTGGCAGCACCGGACAGACATGTGACAAACAGCTGGTTGACATAAAAAACTTATGTAAATCACTCAAAAATATTTGCATTGATGATAAGGAACAACTATGGGAACATGGAAAACCAGGGGCCTTCGTGGCTCCACGCTGGAAGATCTGCTCAACCGGACCAATGACAGCTACCGGGAAAAGAAGCTGGCTCTGATCCAGAAGATCCCGACCCCGATCACGCCGATCGAGATCGACAAAAAGAGCCGTCATATCACGCTGGCGTACTTCGACATGAAAAGTACGGTCGACTATATCGGTGCGGTTCAGGGGATTCCGGTCTGCTTTGACGCGAAGGAATGCGCGGTGAGTACGTTCCCACTCCAGAATATCCACCCGCACCAGATCGCATTCATGAAGGAATTTGAAGCCCAGGGCGGAATTGCTTTCATTATCCTCTCCTTCACAGCGGAGAACGAGATCTATTATGTTCCTTTTGATGTGGTGAACCGTTTCTGGGTACGGATGGAAGAGGGCGGAAGAAAAAGCTTTACCTATGATGAGGTGGTGCCGGAAGCGTACAGGATCCGGAGCCACCGGGACATGTATGTCCATTACCTGGAAGGGATCCAGCAGGATCTTGACCGGAAGGAAGAAAAAGGAGGAGACAGCGAATGATTGAGATGGTCATATGGCTCGTTGTGATCGCGGCGTTCGTGTTCCGGGCGTTAAAAAAGAACGGGACACTGGACGAACTCTTTGCGGGTGCAAAGAAGCGGAAAGAAAATAAGGCAGAGCGCGTGGTGTACGAACAGCCGGAGGAAGGTTCCGGGAAGAAGGAGAAGAAGAAGAAGGGGCCGGGGATCCGGGTCCCGAAGCACACAGGTCTTGCGGTGACTGCGGTTGTGATCGTCCTCGCGGCGGCAGTGCTTTCCTTCGACAGCTTCTATACTCTTTCCGAGGAGGAGATGGCGGTGGTCACCACGTTCGGAAAACCGGCAGTGGAGGAGGCATCAGGTCTTCACTTTAAAATTCCGGTGATCCAGCGCGTGACTAAGGTTTCCAAAGCCATCACGGGTATGCAGATCGGCTACACGACGGACCCGGCCCGGGCGGACGGCGCCTCCATAGACAATCCGGTATCTATCGAGAACGAGAGCCTGATGATCACAAAGGATTTCAATCTGACAAACGTGGATTTCTATGTGGAATACATGGTCACAGATCCGGTTCAGGCGGTGCGCCACAGAAGTGTGTACGAGTCTATCATCAAGAACCTGGCTCAGAGCTATATCCGCGATACCGTCGGCGTTTATAATGTTGATGATGTGATCACTACCGGAAAGACTCAGATTCAGGAGCGGATCAAAGAGCAGCTCACAAATCGTCTTGTCGAGGAAAATATCGGATATGGAATCTACAACGTGTCGATTCAGGATACGGAAATGCCGAGAGATGATGTGGCGAATGCGTTCAAGGCGGTTGAGGATGCGAAACAGGGCATGGAGACGGCGATCAACTCCGCAAAGAAATATCAGTCTGAGAACATTCCGGAGGCAAAGGCAAAGGCCGATAAGCTTTTGCAGGATGCCGAGGCATACAAGGAACAGCGGATCAACGAGGCAAACGGACAGGTGGCGCGTTTTGAGGACACATACGCGGAGTATGTGAAGTACCCGCTGATCACAAAAAAGCGTATGTTCTATGAGACTATGGAGGAAGTTCTTCCGGATCTCAAGGTCATCATCACCGGCGGAAACGGCACACAGACGCTGCTGCCGTTAGAACCATTTTCAGAGGCAGTTTCCGGCAGCGCAGCACAGACGGGAGGAGGGAACTAAATGAAAAAGACAGGAAAAAGAATCATAGGAATCGTTGTTCTTCTTCTGATCGTTGTTCTGCTTCAGGGAAGTATGGTGAGCACATACAATGACGAGTATAAGCTCATTCTCCAGTTCGGAAAAGTGGTCCGGGTGGTCGAGACGCCGGGTCTCAGCTTTAAGATCCCGTTTCTTCAGACAACACAGTCGATTCCTAATTATGAGATGATCTATGACCTTATTCCGAGTGAGGTTAATACAAGGGATAAAAAGGTGATGGTAACGGATTCCTTTGCATTGTGGAGTGTTACAGATCCGCTGGCATACCTTTCCAGACTCGGAGCGAACAAAGCAAATGCGGAAAGCCGAATTTCCGTCGTTGTATATAATGCTGTAAAAAATGTCATTTCCTCCACGGATCAGGCAGATGTGATCTCCGGCCGTGACGGAAAGCTGGCAGAGATGATCACGGAAAAGATCGGTTCTTCTCTGGACAGCTACGGAATCAAGGTAAAAAAGGTGGAGACGAAGCTTTTAGACCTCCCGGATTCCAACAAGGAGGCTGTTTACCAGCGTATGATCTCCGAACGGCAGAATATCGCTGCCGGATATATCGCAGACGGTGAGTACCAGTCCAATGTCATCAAGAACAGCACAGATAAGGAAGTCTCCATCATCATTTCCGAGGCGCAGGCCCAGGCGGAGAAGATCCGGGCGGAAGGCGAGGCAGAGTATATGAGGATCCTTTCCGGCGCGTACAATGACGAGGGAAAGGCCGATTACTATAATTATATCCGCAGTCTGGACGCGTTAAAGGCGAGTCTCAAGGGAGATAATAAGACGATCATTCTGGATGAAAATTCAGAGCTTGCGAAGATCCTTAGGGGAAACTATTAAGGAACGGCCAGGATAAAACCGCAACAGCGGAAAATTCCTGTGAAGCAGTGATGCTGTGGATCCGGAACGATCCGGACGAAGCAGGCTGCTGCGGGACATAACCGCGGTCAGTAAAAAAGATCGTGGATGTCTGATAAATAATGATACGGTAAAGGAGAAGGGTTATGTCAAAAGTAGTTGATTATTTCCTCAAGTATGTAGCATTCGATACGCAGTCCGCAGAGGATGCGGGGACAGTTCCGAGTACGCAAAAACAGTTCGCGCTGGCGAAGCTTCTGTCCGAACAGTTAAAGAATATCGGGGTGAAGGACGTCTCCATGAGTGAGCACGGCTACGTGTACGGAACGATTCCGGCAAACGGGGATTATAACTGCCAGACCGTCGGCTTCCTCGCGCATATGGACACTTCACCGGATTGTCCGGATGAGAATGTCCGCCCGCAGCTCGTCAAACACTACGACGGAAAGGATATCACTTTAAATAAGGCGCTCGGAGTGAAGATGACAACAAAGATGTTCCCATTCTTAAAAAACTATGTGGGACAGGATCTGATCACCACCGACGGAACGACACTGTTAGGTGCAGATGACAAGGCGGGAATTGCCGAGATCATGACCATGGCAGAGACACTTCTGACACATCCGGAGATCCCGCACGGAACCATCAAGATCGCTTTCACACCGGACGAGGAAGTCGGACACGGCGTTGACTTCTTTGATGTTCCCGGCTGGGGCGCAGATGTGGCTTACACCGTTGACGGCGGCGCCTGGGGCGAGATGGAGTATGAGACCTTCAACGCGGCATCCATGAAAGTCACGATCCATGGAAGTAACATTCATCCGGGCAGCGCGAAGAACAAGATGAAAAACTCAATCCTGATCGGTCTGGAATTCCAGTCGATGCTGCCGGAGAACGAGAAGCCGCAGTATACGGAAAAATATGAGGGATTCTTCCATCTGAACAACATCGGCGGAAATGTCGAGAACACGACTCTTCACTATATTGTCCGTGACCATGATATGGCGCGGTTTGAGGAGAGAAAAGCACTCGGCAATAAGATCGGCGAGTTCCTGAACGCGAAGTACGGTGAGGGAACAGTCGAGGTGGAGATCGCAGATACCTACTACAATATGGCTGAGAAGATCCGTCCGCATATGTACCTGATGGATGTGGCTGCTGAGGCATTTAAGGAGCTTGGCATCGAGACTCCGGTGATCAATCCGGTCCGCGGAGGCACGGATGGATCGAGACTTTCCTACATGGGACTTCCATGTCCGAACCTTTGCACCGGTGGTCATAACTATCATGGAAAATATGAGTTCATCTGCATTCAGTCCATGGAGAAGACAGTGGAGCTGCTTCTTAAGATCGCAGAAAAGTTTACGAAGGTTGAGAAGCAGGCATAAAATCCGGATCAGGATATGGCTGTTTAGAAAATGCGGGAGGCGCTGGATGTCACTTCCCGCTTTTCTTTTTGGATGTATGAATGCAATTTAGAACATGGCTTTATGTTGAAGGGGCAGATTATTCATGATATAATGAGCGATAGTGAGTCAGAAGCGTGCCTGCACGGTTATGGCGAACGGCGAAATTAGTGAGTGACGAAGTCACGATATAATCATGCGCAGAAAGGCGGTACAGATTATGATAAAAACGATTCAAAGACGTCTGGACGCGATCCTGCATTGGAATATTTCCTTTGTGGGCGGTTTCCTCGGCGGTTATGCAATCCTTTCCCATGCCGGAGTCTTCGGCTCCGCACAGACGGGAAACCTGATGGAGATGGCTTCGAACGTCCGTTTTATGGAATGGGAGGAATTGGGACTCCGTCTGCTGGCGATGGTGATCTTCGCCTGCGGTGTGATCGCCTCCTATATGCTGACAAACTATACAAACTTACATATGCGGAAGCTGGCGATCTGGGTGGATGCGGCCGGTCTCGGACTTACGGCCCTGCTGCCGGATTGGTTCTCGCCGATTGCGGGTGTTTACCCGATCTTTTTTTGCTCAGCATTCCAGTGGGGTGTATATTCCGGCGCAGATGGTTTCAACAGCGCGACGGTCTTCATCACAAACAACTTCAAACAATCCGTCCTCGGCTGGACGCAGTATGCGTTGACAAAAGATAAAGAATTTAAGAGAAAAGCCGTGCTCTACAGCAACACGGTACTTATGTTCTTTCTCGGCGCCCTCCTCGGTGTCACCGGTGTAGCTGCCTTCGGCAACGCACTCGGTGCCTGCGTAGGCTTTATTCCCCTTGCTGTCGCTCGGATCTTTATCAGCATCGGTGAACTTCCGGTAGAAGATGAGACTCCGGAGGAGACAGAGGAAGAGGCAGAAGAGATGCTGGAAGAGGCGAAGATTTTGGAGAAGGAAGAGAAGAAGAAAATTTAAAAATTGTATATTTGATGAATGGGAATGGGCAGTTGATTCAGGGATGGGTCGGCTGCCTGTTTTGCGTAACAGAGGAAATACGGGTATCCGAAATAAGTGTTTGAAACTGCTTATATGGATACCTTTTTCTTATATTCGTTTGGTCGCAATAAGTGGTTGAAAATCAGCGCGTGGGAATATATGATATCTCAATAACTGGTTGAAAAAGAGAATCATAAGAATATAAAATCCACGACCTAAAAAATAGTGTTCAGGTTGAAAACTACTATTTTTGTAAACCGTGGAAATTTGATCTTCAGGTTGAAAATTATTCTTCTTCTGGATTTGGGAATGGCTCATAGTCATCCTCAAGATCCTCATCTTCATCCTCCTTAGCACTTTCAAAATGGAAGACAGGTTGATCTTCTGGAATGACTGGTCCTACATCTATAAGACCGTTTTCAAGCATTGCACGAAGGTTTGTTTTTCGGTATAGAGTTCGTGCGCGTAGGACTTCAAAAGAATATCCACGTCCACGCAGGTTATTCTCGCGAATGAGTCTGTTGGTGCATTCCGTATAGCCGTTAGAAATCGCAATAGGGCAATCCCAGTAGGCGAAGATCTGGTCTTCAAAGCGATGGACCGTAGCAGCAAGCTCTCGGAACTTATCGTATATCGCATTCTTCGGAATAGATTGCTCCCATTGTTTAAATGCCTTCTTTGCATTATCCTTTGATGATGGGTTTTCATCATAAATATTAAAAAAGTCTTCTTTAAGGTCAAAGGCTGTTGCAAGAGGAGCAAGCTCAGGATTACTTCGCGCCGCTTTGATTTTAGCTGCGTCTTCAGGATCGAGATCTTTAAGCCGTGTTTTCAAAGTATAGGCAAGCCCTTTTTTAGTTTTGATACGATCTACACGGGCCATCCCTTTCTGAATTTCACGTCTTACAGCATCGACCGCTTCATTTGCCTTCATAACAACGTGAAAATGGTCGATCGCCCATCTTGCATTCGGCATAGCATCTGATATCGATTTTTCAAATGGACGATACATGTCCGAGCATACCCATTGCACTTTTTCCCTATCTCTGAGACTCATAAAATATTCTGTCAGGGTTTTCTGATTGCGTCCCTGAAGAATGTCGTATAGAGTTCGATGCTCGATGTCCGTAATAACTGTGAGTTCGCCAAGCTTCTTTACCTTTATTTCATCAATGCCGATAAATGCAGGAGTCTTAAAACGAAGATTTTTGCGATTATCCTCTAAAAAATCAACGAATACGTTCTTAACTGTATTTGGGCTTAATACAAAATCAATCGCAGCATCTTCAAATGTTGTTCTCATGGAATGTTCCGTAAGAGCAAGAAGTGCACGTCTTGTCATTTTATGGTTTTCATCGACATTATAAAGCTCTGGCGTCCATATATGCTTCTTATTACCCTCATTTCGGCAACGCATACGAGGTATCTCAATATTCAGAACAACCGGACACCCCTGTAACGGAGTGTCGTTTACCTGTAATGTTCTTTTGCCGTGTTTATATAAAGGATTTCCGCATACGGGACATACAGCAGGGATATCCCCACTGTATGTCAGAGAAATGCGCTTGTAATGTTTAGCCTTATCATACACATCTTCAATGCCTTCGATATTATAATCTTTAAAGTCGAGGAGCATTAAAGCCATATTATCTGCCATCTGTTTACTCCTTGTTATTTGCGTACTCAGAGATCTCTTCGACATCCAAGTGTTTCTTTTTATTTACAAGATCGTAAATCATTTCTGCAATCGGTCTAATCGCCTGTGGATCATCCAGAATCTGCGTTGCGAGCTGTCCGAGTTCATTATTCTTAAGTGACAATGCGGCCACCTTAATGATGTTCTCCAGTCTGCCGTCTGCAATGATTGCTTCACGGCTGTTGGTAGAGTTGCGGATCTGGATACGGCTTACATCATCCGCAGATACAGAATCAACGATCGCATTTACCGTTCTTGCACCATCTACAGGGCTTACATTCTCACCGAATGCCTCATTCAGCTTCGCAATGACTTCCTTAAGCGTTGTACGCTTCTTTTTGGACGTTCCGGCTCCGCCTCCCATTGGACGAAGTACAGGTTCATCATCAGACGGCTTGTGGGTAAGCTCACTGATGCGATAATCAGAAAGTACAAGACTCGATATATCAATATCTTCAAGTGGCGTACCATCAAGGCGCTTCAGTAAAAGCTTCGCAAATCCATAGAAAATCTCGAGATCAGGCTCTCCGAGGTCTACAATCTGAGAAATATAGGTATATGCGGAACAGTATTTCTTTAAGTCCTTCTTAAAATCGAGCAGGCTTTCCTGTTCTTTAGAAATGATTTCAAGTTGCGCTTTTGCCGCTTCAAGTAAATCCTTGTTACCCGTTCTTTCTGCTTCTTCTTTATTTGCAGACCATGTAGCATAAGCATTATGATTTGCCTTGTAAGCGTTATTCCATCTTTCAGCCGGAGCAGATACTGACATGAAAAGCTTTTTCCGGTAAGCATCCTTCATGGATGCAGAGAGAGCATCAATGGACTTATAGCGAATCACTTTATATGTATCGATCTCATTCTGAGTATAGAGATCCCGCTCATCAAGGCGTTTCTTCGTGTCATAGACGATCTCAAGCCTCTGAGCGTGTTCCATCTTTGCACCGTGGTCGTACTTTGCAAACGCTCTTTCAACGGTATCCGGGTCATTTACAAAATCGACAATAAACACATGATCCTTACCGGAGAAGGTGCGGTTCAGTCGGGAATAGGTCTGCACGATTTCGATATCATTGCAAAGAGACTTGTCAATGTACATAGCGCAGAGCTTTGGCTGATTAAAGCCGGTCTGGAACTTATCACATACGATCATAATGCGGTTCTCGGGCTTATCGAATGCAACGTCTACCTTCTGCCAGCCAATATTATTTGAATTCTCTTCCGTATAATCGTAATCTCTGCGGATGGCTGCGAATGGATTCTCTTTTAAATAATCAAATTCCGTGATGGTGCTTTCGTCTTCATCCATGATTGCTGTTGCGCCGTTTACCTTGCCAGAGAAAGCAACAAGTGGTTCTCCCGGAACCTGAAAGCGGATTGCATCTGCGACCTGTTCCCGGTCATACTCAGGATGTGCGTGTAAATACGCTTCGATCGCATACTTATAGCGGATAACTGCTGGACGTGAAGATGCTACGATCATTGCCTTTGCCTGTCCGCCAAGCATCTTGGAAACATTCTTCATAAAATGCTCGATGATAAACTGTGCCTTCTGCATGACGTTTGTTGGGTGCAGGGATTCCCACATGGCAATCGTCCGCATTGCAGCACGCTCATCTACAAGTTTATCGGAAGCGAGTTCATCTTTCAGCTGATAAGCTGTTTTATAAGGCATATACCCCTTCAGGACATCCAGAATATAGCCTTCTTCAATTGCCTGACGCATCGGATAAAGGTCAAAAGACTCTGGAATCGGTCGTCCAGTCTTCTGATCAATCTTTTCGGAATCACGCCCAAACAGTGTTTTTGTTTCCGGCTTTGGTGTAGCTGTATAAGCAAAGAAAGATACGTTCTCCGGCCATGAGCGGTCATTTTGTTCTTTCTGGAAGTATGCAAGAATCATTTCCTCATCCGTAACGCCTGCATCCGGTTTGCCGGTCTTTTTTGTCTTTTCTTTCGCTGCAAGTTTTAAAGCCGCCTTCATTTTTCCTGCAAACTGTCCGGTCTGAGAAGAGTGTGCCTCATCGATAAGAACCGCAAAATTTGCACCGATCAGCATATCATCTGTCGCAATCGCATCGAGTGCAAACGGGAATGTCTGAAGGGTAACAACGATAATTTCTTTACGCTGATGAAGCGCCTCGGCAAGCTGCTTATTCTTTGCTCCCTGTGAGCGCGTATCCGCATCTCCACCGATCATTTCAATAAGCCCCGGTGTCTTTTTAAGCTGCTTGATAGTTCCTTTAATGTTGGAGTCCAAGCCTACACGGTCCGTAACGACAATAACAGATGAAAATACCTTATCCCCATCCGGTTTCCGAAGGTTGATCAGCTCGTGTGCAGTCCATGAGATTGTTTCCGTCTTGCCGGAACCTGCGGAATGTTCAATCAGATACCGCCGTCCGACACCGTGATTCTTTACATCATTTAAGCATTTCGTTACACAGCTCCACTGATGGAAACGTGGGAATAACTGTGTGCGGACCTCCTTTAAGCGTCCTGTAGCATCCTCTTTCTTAGAAACATTCTCAAAAATAAAATCATGGAAGATACGAAGCCAGTTTTCCTTCTGACAGATTTCGTTCCAGAAATATCCGGTTGGATAATCAGTATCACCTTCCCGCATTGGATCGTTGCCAGCATGTCCATCCGATGTGCCCTTATTGAACGGAAGAAAACGCGGTACTTCCGGCTCAAGATTCGTACACATCCAGATTTCTGACTCTGAAATGGCAAAATGCACCACGGCACCACGCTTATACATGAGAAGAGGATTCTTTCTCCTGGTTCCCGGTTCGATCGGCTTTCTCTGCGTCTGATATTCCTCGATAGCATCATAAACTGTCTGTGTAAGCTCCGTCTTTACTTCTGCCGTTGCAACCGGAATACCATTGATAAAGAACACTAAATCAAGCGACTTGTTGCCAGCCGTCTGATAATGGACCTGATGCATGACACGAAGGATATTGGCATCATACTTTTCCTTGATATTCGGGATCCGTACATCATCCGGGTAATGACCGGAGCACTCAATCGTCTGATATCCGGCCATAAAGAATCCATTTCGAAGCGTCTGTACCGTGCCATTTATTTCAAGGCTATGTACGAGATTCTTTTCGAGGTTTGACTTCCAGCTGTCGCCAAGATCTTTCTTCATCTTTTCGATCTTCTGCGGAGCAGTAGCCATGATATAGCTGATAAAATCATCTACATAAAGCGCAGTATCTGCGTCAAAGCCGTTATCATTTTCACTGATTTTCCATCCGCTGTCCGACAGCTCATTCAGCTTCCGGCTAATATAATGTTCAAAGTTTGTTTCAAGTCTAAGATCATCAGGCATTTTTCTTACCCTCCTTATCTGAGATAATAGGCAGCCTGTCTGCCAAGGTTTTCTGTAAGTGCTGTTTCAAATGCTCTCGATACATCGCCGCATCTACTTGCAGCATGTGTGCATTCATGAATCAATGTTCCGGCAAAGCTCTCAATAGAACAAAGCTGCGACCGTCGAATCCAGATGGTGCGTGTTTTGGCATCCCATAAACCTAAAGTAATAGTTTTCTTTTCATCTGTGTATAATTCTTCTGATATTTTTACACTTGCAATCACACCCGGAAGTCCATTCATAAATGCTAAAATTTCAGGCATCATGTTGTAGACTTCCTGTTCCGCCAGTGTGAGATCGGAGATATTTAAAGCGTCACCGGAGAAAGCATTATTTTTACTCTGGTTATATTTCTCAAGTGTCATAACTGTACGGATCGACTTCGCTTTTTCTTTCAGCTTATCTGGAATAATGAAGATCTGATATCCTTCATCCTGCGCATCCGATACTTCAGCACGGCGTTTGACCGCCTCATCACCTGTAATAAATAAGAGCTTGTCGTTTTTATGGGAAAGCTGTTCAAGGACGTAAAGCTGAACATCGATCCAGTTCATTTCATCATGGCCGCTGCCTTTCGTAACCTGCTCAAGATCATGCATATAGGCTCTGAGAACTACTTCATCTTCAACGCTTTTTACGATGTTTTTGATAGAGTCCGTGTAAGCTGCACGTCCAACATTATCACGTTCACGGTTGAGGGCTTTCCGAAGTTTATTCGGAAGATTCGTGATGTTGTAAGAGAAGAGGAAATTGCTTTCTTCCGCTACCTTTACGCCATGAATATAGATGCCTGCATTTTCGTGAATCGGCTTTTCAAGGACCGCGCCAAAACCTGTATCTTCCAGTACGATTTCATGCGAAAAGCAGAGAAAAAGATTCTTTGCCTTTTCGATATCCTTATCTGTACAGCCATCAAGTGAAACATCCGTGCCGACCATGTTTGGATCATCTGGATCTGCAATTTCAGCGTGAAGCGTCATAACATCATCAAATCCAGCCTTTTTCATCTGCTTCAGCGTGATCACTCCATAGCAGGAACGAATCGTCACACGAATCCCGTTACGATAGAACACGGCAAGGGAATCTTTCAGTCCAACACCAAACTTCCCGATCAGTCCTTCCGCAGAGAGCTTTTCATCGTTCTCATTCTGCGTGAGATGGTGGTAGTTAAGCCCCCGTCCGTAATCGGTGATATGCCAAACACTATTTTCCTTGTGAATACAGATTTCTTTGGTTTCAGTCAGCTTCTGTTCATCCAGAGCATTTGCAATGATCTCACGGACAGCATGGTAGACTTCCCAGTTTTCCAGTATTTTTTCTATGTTGAGGTCAAATTCTTTAGTCATATAGGTGCTCCATTCGTTGAAACGCTTCTGAAAAATTATCGCTATGGAAAATTTCTTTATCAAAATCATCAAGCTTAGCTTTCTTTTCAGCGTCAGCATTCTTATAATATCGAATTGCATTCAAACATAGCGCATTTATGAGCACACCCAAATTAACAACTGCCTTTCCATATGACCATTTACCATCAGTAAAAGATTGCATCTGTATTGGAAATTCAGCATCGGAATATGCCAAATCAAATAAATAATGATCTCCCTGCAAATTACCCTCATGCGTAACATTATTTCTTAATTGATATAATCGTATCGCAAGTTGAGTAATTCCGTAGTCATAAGTTTCATCCTGCTTTTTGCAACTATCACCACAAGTGAATTTTTCCGAGGTATTATTTCTTTGACATTCAAGGCATTCAAGAGTAGATTCTATTGGACAAACCCCTTTAAGAAATGTCTGAACCCATTTTTTATAGCGTTCTCCAACATTTTTGTTGCCTGATAAATCAGGATATTCAATTTTGCCGCATATATCAGGCAACGAAATTGCAGCTGGGAGAACCTCTCGACCAAAACCACTTTTTCGAGCGGATTCTATTTCATTACAATAATCAACGAAATGGCTCACAACTCCTCACCTCTACAATCAATCTTTCCGGTTACTGCATAGTAAATGAGAGATTTTTTATATTCCTCCAATTTATTTATAGCCGTTTGTTTCTTTTTAATAAGATTATTAATAGCTTCGCATTTATTTCTTATTTCATTAGCGATACGTATTTGTTCTTCTTTAGTTGGGGTAGGAACAATAACATCATATAATTCCGAAGTATAAAGTCGTGATAATCCTTGTCCAACTCCAGTAATACGTTTTTTGAATTCATTTATACACTGAGGCGTTTTAAACAGGTATTCTAAATATTTAGCATGAGAGTATTTGTTTTCAAAATATACTGCGTAATCAGGACTTACCACACCATGATATTCCGAAACTGAAAAAACGCCTAAATGAGCTTTGAGTTTATTAAAGACTAAATCATTAGGATAACATATTTTTGCATTAACAAAGGAAGCTGCCATATGAGGAACTTGATTCATTTGCTTTGTTGGAATAATTCCGATCTTTTGACTCATAGAAAGAGGTTCTTCTTTTCCATATATGGACCGTTCATTGCGTTCATCTAACAAAAATTTAACACGTCCTATATTCCAATCCTCCGGTATCTCCCCAATCCATTCTACACCAGAATCCTTCATCTTCGCATTCGGGTCAATTCCCTTTGTAACTGCCTTTGTAATGACTGCCTTCTTGTATTCTTCCAGTTTTTCAATGGATTTCTTCGTCTTTTCGATGGCAGTGTCGATGGCAGTGCATTTGCGATCGAGGAAGTGGACGATCTGCTGCTGCTCGGTAGGGGATGGAAAAATACATGGTTGGTTTTTAAATTCCTTAAATGCTAATGTTTTCCTCATTCCAATTCCCATATTGTGGAATGCTTTACAGACATCATAACTGCGGAATAAGTAATTAGCATAATACGGAAGTATTATCTGCTCATTTGGTCTTAGAGCCAGATAAGCAGACGTAATTACGCCTATGTTCTCTACGATAGCAGACCGAATACTTACAAAGTCAAAGTTTAGGTTTAATCCGTTTATCATAATGTCACCAGGCTTAACAACATTGTAATTAAGTATTGTGTCGGCAACATATTCTTCTGTATCTGCATCAAAATTTTCTTTGCAAACAATGTTTCCATATCTGAATTTTAATGCGTTTTTGATTAAACCATCGGTATTTTTATAGTTTACCTCTGTAAATCCAAATTTAATTTTATGTGTTTCCCAATCCTCCGGTATCTCCCCAATCCATTCCACACGAGAGTCTTTCATTTCCCTATTCATGCAAACACCCCTTTCAGAGCCTCTTCAATTTCCGGTTCCAGTGCTTTGATCTCTGCCATAATATCCTCTGGCTTACGTGGAGCTTCGTAGTGATAGAAATACTTATCGAAGGAAATCTGTGTTCCAACAACACCTACCTGATGATCGCCCATGATTCCGGTATCGACCACGGATTCATCCACCCACGCATCAGGCACATACGGATATACTTCCTTTTCCATATATTCATTGATGTTCTGTGTATATGGAACCTTCTCGGTATCCTTTAAGTCTGCGTCTGCCACTGGCTTTCCGTTCTTGTCGTAAACGATGTCTTCATCCGATTCCGTCTTTACACCAAACGCCTTAATAAATGCATCCTGAAGCTGCTTATTTGTGATTTCCGGCTTTTCAAGCTTATCTCTAAAATCAGAAGAGTGGCTGATAAACCAGTTATACTTTACGGTCTGTCCGTCATAAGCTGCTACGGCACGTTTCAAAGAATCCTTATTGCCATCAGAGAGCTTCTGCATAGCTTTGATGGTGAATAAATCAGCCCACTTATCAAGATCAAAGGTAATGACCTGCTTTAATGGGCGCTGGACCGTAACAGCGCGGTACATGAATTCCTCGACCGGAAGCAGCGCGGATTTACCATGGTCATGTCCGTCGATATATGTCTGGATGATCCACTTCATTTTATCTTCCGGGACATCCTTACGCTTGTTACCAAGAGACTTTCTACGAAGTTCTCCGCAATCAGAAGCATCGATAAGCTGGATCATGCCCTTACGTGCTTCATCCTTCTTTGTATTTAAGATCCATAAATAGGTATTGATGCCCGTTCGGAAGAAAATGTCAGTCGGGAGCTTCACTACGCAGTCAACGAGATCCTTCTGAAAAAGCCATCTTCTGATATCAGATGGGCCGGAACCTGCATCGCCATTAAAGAGCGGAGAAGCGGATAACACGATACCACCCTTGCTGCCACCTTCCTCAGCGGTCTTCATATGAGCGACCATATTCTGAATGAAAAGCATGGATCCATCACTGATGGAAGGAAGCCCGGCACCGAATCTTCCTGCAAATCCGTGTGCGGCTTCAGATCTTACTTCGTCAGCTTCTTTTTCCCACTTTTTGCCGTAAGGCGGATTACTGACGCAATAATCAAACTTCTTGTCTGGGAACTTATCATCGGAGAGCGTGTCCCCGTTTTCGATATGTGCGGATAAATCTTTGGTCTGATCATAAACATCCTTCTGCTCATCTGAAACATTACGAATGAGGAGATTTGCCTTACCCATCGCCCATGTAACACCGGAAAGTTCCTCACCATACGGAACGATTACCGCCGGAGCTTTCATTTCTTTATTTTCATGCCACTCATTAAGAAGATCGAGTGCATCCGTGATAAATCCTCCGGTTCCGCAGGTCTGATCGTACAGTGTACGAACAATACCGGTGTCAGAACTCATTAACTCATCATCGTTTGCGAAGATCATACCTACGCAAAGACGGACTACATCCTTCGGAGTCATGAAGTCCTCGGCATCCTCCGCAATTTCATCACCGTATCTCTGAATGAGATGCTCATAGATGTCGGACATATCACGGTCAGAAACCGTAGCTGAATCGAACGGGAGGGCAGAAAACTTCTGACATACCGAATAAAGCATACCGTGATCCTGAAGCTTCTTACAGGTGCTTTCCATATCGAACTTCAACATGATATTACGGGCATTCGGTGAAAAACCATTGATATAGGAATCGAGAGCAGCGTATGTATCACCGGCACCAAGATTGTTCAGTCTGAATGGAGTAACGTTATAAAATGCCTTGCCGGAATACTGGCAATAGTTATCGGATTCACGTCCCCAGTCCTTTTCATGTTCCTTTACTGCGTCACATACCGCAGCTCTTGTTGATTCAAGAGCGCATTCCAGTCTGCGAAGAAGTGCGAACGGAAGTACCACCTTGTTGTAATCTGCACGGGAAATCACATCCCTTACATAATCCGCAATGTTCCATATTTCGTTGACGTAATCAAGATTCGTTTTTTTCTGTGCTTCAGCCATTATCGTTCTCCTTTTGTTTTGTATTTTTCATAAATCAATATGTCTGAAATCAGCTCATTGAGCCGATATAAAATACTAATTTTCAACCACTTATTGAGGAATCTCTACTTATCATTGTACTACTAATGGGACTATTTTTCAACCAGTTATTGAGGAAACACGTATTCCTGTAATGGCATAAAAATACCGAGTAAGAATCATCTTACTCGGTAAATTCGTATGACATTCTTCAACGGTTTTCAACCTGAGAACATCATAAAGATTATTATTCGGAATATGGGTTTTCAACCACTTATTGCGGTTAGCCGAAAAGAGATTCCGGTGATCATCAGCACCGGGGATGGACGATATTATGTTTCTGAGACAACAACAGCTACGAGGCTATCGGGAAGCAACAGCTATGTGGCGATCGCAGATCATTTGACACCGGACGATTATGTGGCGTGTACGGAGAATGGAACAAAGTATCAAGACCTGAAAGAGTCGTATGATGCCTATACCAAGCTGGTTACGACCGGAGTCTATCAGGATTATAAGGATACGCTCCCTAAAAAGTAAAATCAGGATCGTTTCGGAAGCTATCTGATCTAATGGCGCATAAACTGATCCGTCTGCTGTAGTTCTTACGCGGACTCCCGCAGCAGCCGGATCAGCTCCTCCATCGCCGGAAGTGTCTGTTTCCCTTTCAGCGTAACGATGGAGTAGCTGGTAGTATCAGCCGGATTTCCGATCCGGAAGCAGCGGACAGGCTTGGGATAGTGGAAATTTTTCATGTACTGATAGAAGTTGAATGCGATCCCATAGCCTTCTGCGGCGAGCTGACAGGCAGATTCAAGATTTTCGAGGAGAAAGACCTGTCCCGGTTCGGCGTGATCATAAGCGATGGCAAGGTCTGTGTAGTGCCTGGAGGACTGATCCGGCTTTTGCAGGATAAAACGTTCCCCGTTAAATTGTTTGAGGTCGATCCTCGGACATGGTTCTTTCCGGCTTTTCTTTGCCGCTCCGGCGCATAACGGGTGGTCAGCGGAGACAACAGCGACCAGATAGTCCTCATAGAGAGGGCAGTATTCCAGCAGCGGATGGCTGGAGGACTCGTTAACGATGGCAAAATCAAGCTCTCCGGCAAGCAGATGCCGGATCATCTGCTCAGTGGATTCCTCGTATGGGACCAGCTTCACGTCCGGATAGCGGGCGGAAAAAACAGGCAGTGCCTTCGCAAGAAGATAAAGTGTTCTTCTGGGATGGATTCCGAAACGGATCGTTCCCGAAGAGCCACCCATGTATTTTTGAAGCGCATTTTCATAATGGGCTTCTATTTTTATCATTTCTTTTGCATGTTCCAAATAGATCTTTCCGGCCTCGGTTGGGACAAACTGTTTCCCGATCCGGTCGAAAAATCTTGTCCCGGTGCGTTCTTCAAGATTTCCTAAAAATATGCTGAGGGCAGGCGGAGAGATATGCAGGGCCTGAGCCGCATCCTTAATTCCCCTGTGTTTTTCAATTTCAAGCATATAGAGCTGTTCCCGCATATCCATGGCGTTTCGCTGGTCCTTTCCCTGAATAAATATTTGCAATTTCGCATAAAAATAAACAATATTAAATAAAACAATAAAAATATTAAACTTGCTTTAATTTTATATCTTGATTATAGTCTAAGAAAGAAAACAAATCAAGGAAGGATTGGAAGTATGAAACCATTAAAAGAAAAAAAGCCTTTTCAGGCGCCGCACACATTTGTGATCCTTGTAGTGCTGATCCTTCTGGCAGTCGCAGCCACTTATGTTGTGCCTGCCGGAGAGTATACCCGGTATACGGATGAGGCGACAAACAGAACCCTCGTGGAAGCGGGGAGCTTCCATTATGTCGAATCTCACCCGGTAAGCTTTTTAACCGTTCCGGCACTGATCTACAGGGCGATCGTAAAGGCGGCAAGCACAGTTACGTTTATCCTTATTATCGGCGGCTCCTTTGAGATCATCACATCCACAGGGATCCTCACAGTTCTCTGCAAGAAGATGGCGAAAGCCTTCCGCGGCCGCGAGTATTTTGTGATCCCTGCATTTCTGCTGTTATTTTCTGTTTTTGGAACAACGATGGGAATGTCTGCCGAGGTCATGATCTTTGTGCCGATCGGAATTGCCCTTGCGGCATCTCTGGGACTTGACAAAGTGACAGGTACCGCAATGATCGCTATGGGCGCCGCATCCGGATTTACAGCCGGAATCCTGAATCCCTTCAATGTCGGTGTTGCTCAGGATATTGCGGAGATCCCGATGTTTTCCGGTATGGGATACCGCATTTTTATTCTCGGAGTTCTTCTGGTGATCGATACGGTCTACATTACCTGGTACGCAAAGCGCGTGAAAGCGGACCCGACAAAGAGCATCATTTACGGAGAGCCTGAGGACCAGGAATTTACTTTCGATGATACAGAAGAAGTGCTGACCCTGACCCATGGTCTGACTCTGGCAGTGATCGTAGCCGGCTTTGCGGTCCTGATCTATGGACTCAGTAAGCTCGGCTGGTATTTTGAGGAGATGTCTGCGATCTTTATCGCGATGGGTGTGCTCTGCGGTATCGTGAACCGCTATAGCCCAAACAAGATCGCCGCTACGTTCGGAAACGGAGCGAAGGGAATCGTTGTGGGAGCTCTGATCGTCGGTATTGCCCGCGGTGTTGAGCTTGCATTATCTGACGCGATGATCCTTGACACCATCGTCCATGCGATCGCAAGTATCGTAAACATTCTTCCGCAGTCCTTAAAAGCCGTCGGAATGTTCCTTGCACAGTCACTTGTCAACTGTGTGATCACCTCCGGTACCGGACAGGCCGCGGTTACCATGCCGCTTATGGTACCGGTTGCGGATCTGATCGGTATCACGAGACAGACAGCCGTCCTTGCGTTCCAGCTCGGAGACGGATTTTCAAACTCTGTTCTTCCGACATCCTCTGCGCTGATGGGTTATCTTGTCGTTTCGAAGATCCCGTATGTAAAATGGTTAAAATTCATGATGCCGTTATTCCTGATCTGGACATTCTTCGGATGTCTATTCATGCTTGGGGCACTCATGATCGGCTATTAAGACGGAGGAAAAGAGAAGATGCAGGATTTTGAAGTGAAGGAGCGTTTAAGAGAACATCTGGAGTACCTTTGTTCGTTCGACAAGCTTTCCGGTGAACCCGAGGCATATCGCGCGGTCGAGTATATTCTTGAGGTATTGGAGAAATCCGGGATCTCCTGCCATGAAGAGGATTTTCCGGCTTATCTGAGCAATCCGGTGAGCAGTGTCCTTATCGCAGATGGTGAGGAGTTCCCATGCCGTCCAAGGTCTTTCTCGGAGAGCACAAAAGGGAGGATCGAGATCCCGCTGATCTACGATCCCGGAACAAAAACGGAAGTCTCCCTTTCAGAACAGAAACAGTTTATGGAAACGGTTGCCGGAAAGCTTGTCCTCGGGTACGGATTTGATGAGCGTTACGCAAAATTGCTGGAGCAGCATGGAGCGGCCGGGTGGATCCAGATCTGGACCTCCGACGAGGACGCGGTCCATGAGGACACGGTAAGTCCTGTCTGGGGAACTCCGGATATGGACTCATCTCTGTTCCAGTTACGGATGCCGGTGGTCGCCGTCTCAAAGCCCTGCGGGGAGAAACTGATCCGGAAGCTGAAAATATATGAGGCAGAAGGAAAACAGCTTTTTGCGCAGCTTTCCAGCGAGGTGGACACATGCGTAAAAAACGTCGCGCTGCCGATCGCCGAGATCCCGGGAAAGAGCAGGGATTTTGTCCTGCTCTCCGGTCACTATGATACCTGGTATCGTGGCGCTTTTGACAACTGCACGGCAAATGCGCTGGCTCTGGAGCTTGCTCGTTATATGAAAGAACATCAGGATGAGCTGTTCTATTCCCTGCGGATCGCCTGGTGGCCGGGACATTCCAATGGGCGCTATATGGGATCCACCTGGTATTGTGATCACCACTGGGATGAGCTTGAGGAGCACTGCATCGCTCACCTGAATCTTGATCTTCTGGGATCAAAAGGAGCTGACCATACGCTTGCGATCCGGACAGCGGGGCTTGAGGGCGAGGAATGGCTGAAAGAGCAGGTGCGGAAGGCAGATCCGGCGGCGGAAATGATGTTGGGGCGTATCGGGCGGGGAGCGGACCAGTCGCTCTGGGGCGCAGAGATCCCATATCACATCAATCCCCGTTATGAGGCGAAAAAAGAACGAAAACACTCGGATGCTCCGGGTCCCGGCGTGTACTGGTGGCATACGATCGACGATACCTTTGACAAGATCGATCTTGACGGGCTTTTGCGGGATGGGAGAGTCGTGGGCGTTCTGCTGTATGAACTCCTCTCGAAGGAGAAGCTTCCTGCCGATTATCGCGGCTATGCAAAAACCTGGCTCCCATACTTTGAGACGTTAAAAAATTCAGAGGAGCATGAACAGGCGGCGGATGAGATCGAAACACTTCTAAAAGAGGTTCTGGATCGTTGTGAAACGCTTGAACATATATGGGGAACGGAGAAGATCGAAGACCATAACCGCCTTTGCCGTCTCGTCGGAGGAGTTTTCAGCCGTCTTATGCACTCCACAGGCTCTGCGTACGAACAGGATACTTCTTTTGCGTATGGTCCGCTGCAGCTCCTTAAAGCTTCTGCGAAGGCGCTTCCGGAAAATAGTCCTGCGGATTGGAACTTGTTCTATCAGACGACTTTCGTGAGACAGAGAAACCGGATGGTGACGGAGCTTAGAAAGCTGCTGAAAGAGATCGATCTGGAATTCAGGAATGGATC
>OAVJ01000579.1_pt1 | contig 20572 bp, 16 predicted proteins | sample 1516901 | NCBI WGS metagenome assembly OAVJ01 (sample SAMEA2580073, study PRJEB22360) | human gut metagenome | biome: human gut; feature: human-associated habitat; material: faeces | place: Denmark | collected 2008/2010 | reverse complement strand
ATATCATCATCAAGACTGCCACGGGTAAGTTTAAGGAGCTGCATCCGGTCATGTACGTGCTGGCTGTTCCGCTGGTCATGTATTTTGTGTTTAAATAGTAGAATTGCAGACAAAATGATAGTTGAAAGAAGGGAAAGATAGAGATGAAGATACAGCCAAGAGATAAAAGAGCACTTCTCAGGGCAGCTCTGGGAGAGATAAAAAGTGATTTGGCCATAAAGAATGTACAGCTGGTCAATGTGATTACCGGGGAAATTTACCCGGCCAGCGTTTATGTATATGACGGCTTCATTAGCCATGTGGAGTATAAGGAGCCGGGCCGGGAGGAACAGTTTGCGAAAGAAGTGGTGGACGGACAGGGAAAATACCTGATTCCGGGTCTGATAGACGCCCATGAGCATATTGAGAGTTCCATGATGACACCCAGGAATTTTGCAAAGGCGGTGATTCCCAAGGGAACCACCACGGTCATCACAGATCCCCATGAGATTGGAAATGTATGGGGCATTGAGGGAGTTCGGTATATGCATGAGGCTTCGGAGGGCCTTCCCATGCGCCAGCTGATTGACATACCCAGCTGCGTGCCGGCTGTGCCCGGACTGGAGCATGCAGGCGCCGAGTTTGGGCCGGCCCAGATAGAGGAGCTGGCTAAGCTGGAGCGGGTGGTGGGGCTGGCGGAAGTCATGGATTATCTGGATGTGATTCATGGCGGCGACCGCATGATGGATATTATCAGAACAGCCGAGGAGCACGGCTTGTACCTCCAGGGCCACGCCCCCTTTGTGGAGGGAAGGATGCTGTCCGCCTATCTGTGCGGCGGTCCTAACACCTGCCACGAATCCAGGACGGCGGAGGAAGCCCTGGAGAAGATGAGAAGCGGCATGCGGGTGGATGCCAGGGACAGCTCCATCACCAAGAATGTGGAGGCCATATGGAGCGGAGTTAAGGATTTCCGTTTCTTTGACAACTTCTGTCTCTGCACCGATGACAGAGAGGCCGATGATATCCTTCACAACGGCCACATCAATGATGTGGTCAGGGCAGCCATAAGATACGGCATGGAGCCGGTGGCAGCCATCAAGAGCGCCACCCTGAATTCCGCCAGAGAGGCGGGATTGCAGAACCTGGGCGCTGTGGCGCCGGGATATGCGGCCGATATGCTTCTGGTAGATGATTTGAGGGAGCTGACGCCCAGCCATGTGTTCTACGCAGGTAAGCTGGTGGCACAGGAGGGCAGGCTGCTGGCAGAAATTGAGGACAAATCCTATCCTCTGGAGTCAGCCAACTCAGTCCACGTAAGGAAGCTGGCCGCGGAGGACTTTACCATCCATCCGCCTGTATCCCAGGGAAAAGTAAAGGTCAATCTGATGAAATACTATGACATGAATCTCTCCACCACGGATATCGTGTGCGAGGAGGTTTGGGTAAAGGACGGCAGAATAGATATAAGCGGGGACCAGGACCTGAAATTTGTGGCAGTGGTCAACCGCTATGAGGGCAATGACAACATAGCCCTGGGTCTGGTCAGGGGCTTTGGCACAAAGACAGGCGCCCTGGCATCCACGGTATCCCATGACAGCCACAATCTTACCATTGTGTACGACAACCCGGAGGAAGCCCTTATGGCGGCAGAGGAGCTGGCGCGCACAGGCGGCGGTATGTGCGCCGTGAAGGAGGGAAAGATTCTTCACACATTGGCTTTGCCACTGGCAGGCCTTATGTCCCTTAAGCCCGCAGAGGAGCTGGCAGAGGACAGCGCTGTGATGAAGGATGCCAACAGGGCCCTGGGCCTTACCAATATGGAAAATCCTTTGCTCCGCATTGTAACCCTTGCCCTTCCGGTTATACCTGATGCCAAGATGTCGGATATGGGGCTGGTGCAGGTGACCGCAAAACGGATTGTGCCTCTGTTTCCGGAGTAAGACGCAGGATATATATTAAAAAGCAATAAACAAAACCCCTCCGCCAATAAGTATCAATCAGTTGATAACCTTATTGGACGGAGGGGTTTTGTTATAGTTTGATTATATACATTATTCCGTATATGGCGGGATACAGCTTGTAGTTTCCGTACACCGTTTTATGTATGCGACATGGTTCCCAGGCAGGGGCTGTGGGCAGCCACGGGACGCCTTCCGTTTCCGCGGTCCTCCCGGGAACTCTCTGTTTTCAGGTTCTTCTGGGCTGTGGCCAGCATGAGCTTGATTCTGTTTAACTGGTTCACTTCGCTGGCGCCAGGGTCGTAGTCCACGGCAATGATATTGGACAGGGGGTAATTCCGGCGCAGTTCCTTGATGACACCTTTGCCGACGATGTGGTTGGGCAGGCATCCGAAGGGCTGGGTACAGATGATGTTGTTTACGCCGCTGTGAATCAGCTCCAGCATTTCGCCGGTCAGGAACCATCCCTCGCCGGTCTGGTTGCCCAGGGATACGAAGCCTTTGGCCATCTGGGCCAGCTCGTTGATGGCTGACGGGGGCGTAAAATGCATACTGGCCGTCAGTTCCTTCCTGGCTGTCCTGCGGAAATACTCCAACAAGGCAATGCCTGCGTTGCACAGTCTGGCGGTGGATTTTTTGGAGCCCAGGTGCTCGGCCTTAAAGTTGCTGTTGTAGAAGGAATACAGCAGGAAATCCATCAAATCCGGCATCACTGCCTCGGCACCCTCGGATTCCAGCAGCTCCACAATGTGGTTGTTGGCCAGAGGTGAGAATTTCACCAGGATTTCCCCTACAATGCCCACCTTTGGCTTCTTTACATCCAGCCTTGGGAGAGCGTCAAAATCCCGGATAATCCCCTTTATATTGCGTCCGAATTCTATCATGGCCGCGTTTTTCTTGGACAGGGAGGCAATGCAGCGGGCCTTCCATTTCATGTGAAGGGCATTGGCACTGCCTGGTTCTGCCTCATAGGGCCGGGTGGCATAGAGCACCCGCATGAAGATATCCCCGTACACAATGGCCTGCATGGCCTTTGTCAGCAGAGGCACGGTGAAGGTGAAGCCGGGATTTGTCTCCATGCCGTTGGCGTTGACGGAGATGACCGGTATCTGGGGCATTCCCGCCTTTTCCAGGGCCCTGCGGATGAAGCCGATGTAGTTGGATGCGCGGCAGCCGCCGCCGGTCTGGCTCATGAGGACAGCCGTGTGGTCCAGGTCATATTTGCCCGACAGCAGGGCGTCCATGATTTGTCCGATGACAATGAGGGACGGGTAGCAGGCGTCGTTATTTACATATTGGAGTCCCACGTCCACTGCGTTTCTGTTGTGGTTCTGCAATACCTCAATCTTATATCCAAAGGAGCGGATAGCCGGCTCCAGAAGGTCAAAATGAATGGGCGACATCTGGGGGCAGAGAAGGGTGTAATCCTTCTTCATCTCCTTGGTGAACACCACCCGGTGATAGGCGCTGGACACCACCCTGCGCTCAAAATGTCTCTGGTCCCTTACCTTTAAGGCTGCGATGAGGGAGCGGATACGTATTCTGGCAGCTCCCAGGTTATTGACCTCGTCAATCTTTAACACCGTATAAATCTTGCCGGAATGGGTCAGGATATCGGCAACCTGGTCCGTGGTCACTGCATCCAGCCCGCAGCCAAAGGAATTGAGCTGAATCAGATCCAGATTATCCTGGGTCTTTACAAAGCTGGCAGCAGCGTAAAGGCGGGAGTGGTACATCCACTGGTCCGTCACCACCAGAGGCCGTTCCACCCTGCCCAGATGGGATATGGAATCCTCGGTGAGGACGGCAAATCCATAAGAGGTAATCAGCTCCGGTATACCGTGGTGAATCTCAGGGTCCACATGATAGGGCCTGCCGGCCAGGACTATGCCCCTCTTTCCGTGTTCCTTCAGCCAGGCCAGAGTCTCCTCGCCTTTTTTCATCAAATCATCGCGGGAGGCAGTCAGCTCCTGCCAGGCGGCATGGGCAGCCATCCTGACTTCGGCAGCCGGAATCTGGAATGTCCTGGAAAATTCCTTTACAAGGGTATCGGTGAGAATCTCCTCGTTGGTAAACGCCATAAAGGGATTCATAAAATGCACGTTTTCCTCGGCCAGCGCCTCCACGTTATTTTTAATGTTTTCCGCATAGGAGGTGACCATGGGGCAGTTGTAGTGGTTGCCTGCGTCCGGGCTTTCATTGCGCTCATAGGGGATGCAGGGGTAGAAGATGAACTTTACGCCCTGCTTGATGAGCCAGGTCACATGTCCGTGTACCAGCTTGGCAGGATAACACTCGGATTCGCTGGGGATGGATTCGATTCCCAGCTCATAGAGCTGCCTGGTGGACTGGGGAGACAGCACCACATGGTAGCGCAGCTTCTTAAAGAACACAGCCCAGAAGGGGAAGTTTTCATACATGTTGAGCACCCTGGGAATGCCTACCGTACCGCGGTCCGCCTGGTCCATGGGCAGGGATTCGTAGTCAAACATCCGGTGGTACTTGTAATCAAACAGGTTGGGAATCTCTTTCTTGGCCTTTTCAAGGCCAAGACCCCTCTCGCAGCGGTTGCCTGAGATAAAGCGGCGTCCGCTTCCAAACTGGTTGATGGTCAGCACACAGTGGTTGTTGCAGCCCTTGCAGCGGGTCATGGAGGTGCTGTACTTAAGGCCGATGATCTTTTCAAGGGAGAGCATGGAGGTCTCCGGTTCACTGGCCATGTGATAGCGTTCCCTGGCAATGAGGGCAGCGCCAAAGGCGCCCATGATGCCTGCGATGTCCGGGCGTACTGCCGGGCATCCTGATATTTTTTCAAAGCTTCTGAGCACGGCATCGTTGTAGAAAGTGCCTCCTTGGACTACCACGTGTTCTCCGAGGTCGGAAGCATTTGTTATCTTAATTACTTTAAATAATGCGTTCTTAATAACGGAATAAGCCAGACCCGCGGAAATGTCGGCCACGGTGGCTCCTTCCTTCTGGGCCTGCTTTACATTGGAATTCATGAATACCGTGCAGCGGGTGCCCAGGTCCGTGGGATTTTTGGCAAACAGGGCTTCCCTGGCAAAATCCTCCACACTGTAGTTCAGGCTCCTGGCAAAGGTCTCGATAAAAGAACCGCAGCCGGAGGAGCATGCCTCGTTGAGCTGTACGCTGTCCACTGTGCCGTCCTTAATCTTGATGCACTTCATATCCTGTCCGCCGATGTCCAGAATACAGTCCACATCCGGCTCAAAGAAAGCAGCCGCATAGTAGTGGGATATGGTCTCCACCTCTCCCTCATCCAGCATCAGGGCTGCCTTTAACAAGGCTTCGCCGTAACCGGTGGAACAGGAGTAGGCAATACGGGCGGTTTCAGGCAGCTGTTCCTTTATCTCCCGGATAGCCCGGATGGCAGTGGCCAGAGGGCTTCCGTTGTTATTGTCATAGAAACGGTACAGCAGTGTGCCGTCCTCGCCTACCAGGGCAGCCTTGGTGGTGGTGGAACCGGCGTCAATGCCCAGGTAGCAGCACCCCTCATAGGAGGACAGGTCCCCGCTCTTTACATGGTTGCTGGCATGGCGGGCACAGAACCGGTCATAGTCTTCCTGGTCCTTAAAGAGGGGCTCCATGCGCTTGACCTCAAAATCCATCTTAATGCCTGAGGACAGTCTCTGAATCAGGGTCTCCAGGGGAATAGCCTCCTGGTTATCCTGGGGATTCATGGCTGCCCCCACAGCAGCGAACAGGTGGGAGTGATCCGGCGCAATAACCTGCTCCGGCGTCAGGCGCAGGGTGCGGATGAAGCTTTCCCGAAGCTGAGGCAGGAAGTGGAGGGGACCGCCTAAGAACGCCACATTTCCCCGGATAGGCTTGCCGCAGGCCAGACCGCTGATGGTCTGATTGACCACGGCCTGGAAAATAGAGGCAGCCAGGTCTTCCCTGGTGGCGCCCTCATTAATCAGGGGCTGTATGTCGGATTTTGCAAACACACCGCAGCGGGCCGCAATGGGGTATATGGCCTTATAATGTTCTGCATAATCATTGAGGCCGGAAGCGTCCGTCTGGAGCAGGGCCGCCATCTGGTCAATAAAAGAACCGGTGCCTCCCGCACAGATTCCGTTCATTCTCTGGTCGATGCCTCCGGTGAAATAAATAATTTTTGCGTCCTCACCGCCCAGCTCGATGGCCACATCGGTCTGAGGCGCGAAGTCCTGAAGCGCAGAGGCCACGGCCACTACCTCCTGGACAAAGGGAACCTCCAGATGGGAGGAGAGGGTGAGCCCTCCGGAACCGGTTATAACAGGGATTACCTGAATGGGTCCGGTTATCTCACGGGCCTTTTTTAAAAGTCCCGCCAGAGTTTCCTGTATATTGGCATAATGGCGTTCATAATCGGAGAATACTATATGGGAAGCCTGATTTAACAGTGCAACTTTGACGGTTGTGGAACCAATGTCGATTCCAAGCGTAAGGGTATTTGTATGTAATTTCATATATGCGGGGTTTTACCCTGACCTCCTTTGTAACTTGACGGCTGTTCCGCCGCTCCATGGGGGAAAACCATGTCCGGCAGTACTGGGGGACCGTAAAGCTGTTTTACATGTATCATAATACAGTTTTATGGGGAATACTGTGACTTATGCAACAAATTCCGGCGATAAGACGCTGGACATTCATAGTAGAGTTTAACATAAAATAAGTATAAATACAATTGGGGACAGGCGTTAAAAAATCGTGAAGAAATGGCGAAAATTGTGCATGTTTCTAAGGTTCCCTTTTTACTGTTCAGGTAAAATTTATGTATTCTCCCTGAAAAATATTCGGTATAATATAAAATGGAAGGCTATTTCATTTGACAAAAGCGGGGGCAGTCACTATAATGAGAACGTATAATTTCAGAATGGGGGAGAGTTCGCATGATACGGATTTTTAAGACCGAAGACGGTGCTATGCACGAAAAGGAAGAGATGCAGCCTGGCTGCTGGATTGCGTTAACAAACCCTACAGCCTCAGAAATCATTGACATCGCAGATACCTATCAGATTGATCCGGACCATTTGCGGGCGCCTCTGGATGAGGAAGAGCGGTCCCGTATAGAGGTGGAGGATGAATACACCCTGATTCTGGTGGACATTCCTTCCATAGAGGAGCGCAACGGCAAGGACTGGTTTGTCACCATCCCTCTGGCTATCATCACCACCAAGGATGTGCTGATTACGGTCTGCCTGGAGGAGACGCCTGTGCTCACTTCCTTTATGGACGGAAGGGTGAGGGATTTCCACACCTTCATGAAAACCAGGTTTATCCTGCAGATTCTCTATAAAAATGCCACCCAGTTCCTGCAATACCTCCGAATCATTGATAAAAAGAGTGAAGTCATTGAGCGCAAGCTCCACCAGTCCCAGAAGAACGAGGAGCTGATTGAGCTTTTGGAGCTGGAGAAGTCGCTGGTATACTTTACCACCTCCCTTCGTTCCAACGAGGTGGTGCTGGAAAAGCTGCTGCGCATTGAGAAGATAAAGAAGTACCCGGAGGACACGGACCTGCTGGAGGATGTAATCGTGGAGAACAAGCAGGCCATTGAGATGGCCAACATATACAGCGGCATCCTGAGCGGCACCATGGATGCGTTTGCATCGGTTATCTCCAACAACCTGAATATTGTCATGAAGTTTCTGGCTACCGTTACCATTGTTCTGTCCATACCAACCATGATTGCCAGCTTCTACGGCATGAACGTAAACTCTCATGGCATGCCTTTTGCGGACAGTCCCTACGGATTTGCCATAGTACTGGGCCTGACCCTTCTGCTGTCACTGTTTGTTGCGTATATATTTAATAAGAAAGACCTGTTTTAAATAAAGCCACACAGGCAAATGAAAAGGATGATAGGATGAGATTTTTTAATAAGCTTGAGCGCCGGTTTGGCAGATATGCCATTCACAACCTGATGTATTACATTATCATTATGTATGTCATGGGTTTTGTCATGATGTACATGGACCCCATGTTCTTTACCCGGTACCTGAGTCTGGACGCGGAGGCTATTCTTCACGGACAGGTCTGGAGGCTGGTGACATTTTTGCTGTACCCGCCCACACTGAGCCCCTTCTGGATTATTTTTGCGGCGCTCATGTACTATTCACTGGGCCGGTCCCTGGAGGCGGTGTGGGGAGCGTTCCGCTTTAACGTGTTCTTTTTTATGGGAGCCATCGGCATCATACTTGCCGAGTTTATTGTATACTTTATCTGGGGATGGGATATGCACCTTAACACCTCTTACCTGAGTATGTCCATATTCCTGGCTTACGCAGTGATGTTCCCGGAGGAATACTTTTATATTTACTTTATACTTGCCATCAAGGCCAAATGGCTGGCGCTGTTTGATGCCTTTTTCCTGGTGTTCGGGTTCGTATACGGCAGCTTACCCCAGCGAATCGCCATTTTCCTGTCCCTTGCCAACTTCATCATTTTCTTCCTGATGACAAAGGACTTTAAGAAATACAGCCCAAAGGAAGTAAAGCGCAAGCAGGATTTCAAGGTAAAGACCATGCGGCCCGTAAACCGCACCCACCACAAGTGCGCGGTCTGCGGCAGGACCGACGAGGAAAGTCCCGGCATGGAGTTCCGCTATTGTTCAAAATGTGAAGGCAGCTATGAGTACTGCATGGATCATTTATATACACACCAGCACGTGAAAAAATCGGATTCCCCCAAATCATGATTCCGTCTTTCACGTCTGAATCTGCCGTTACACTATTAACTTTCAATTAACTCTCACAATTTTATGGAGGAAGAAACATGAAAAAAACCAAGATTATCTGTACCATGGGCCCCAATACCAGCGACAAAAACATTATGATGGAGCTTGCCAGGAATGGTATGGATGTGGCCCGTTTTAACTTTTCACACGGGGACTACAACGAGCATCAGGGACGCCTGGAGCTGTTAAAGGAAGTGCGCAAGGAGCTGGATATTCCGGTCGCAGCGCTCTTGGATACCAAGGGACCGGAGATCCGTACAGGGCAGCTTAAGGACGGCAAAAAGGTGACTTTGAAGGAAGGCCAGACCTATACCCTGACCACCAGGGAGCTGGTAGGTGACGATACCATCGGCTATATCAATTACAGCGGACTGAATGAGGATGTTGCCGCGGGCAACCGGATTCTCATTGACGACGGACTGATTGAGCTGGAAGTGCGCCAGGTGAAGGATACAGACATTGTCTGTGAGGTCATCAACGGAGGAGAGCTGGGAGAGAAGAAGGGCGTCAATGTGCCCAATGTAAAGATTAAGCTTCCGGCCCTGACGGATAAGGACAAAGAGGATATCCGTTTTGGAATCAGGCAGGGCTTTGACTTCATCGCGGCATCCTTTGTACGTACAGCTGACTGTATTAAGGAAATCAAGGCCATGCTGGATGAGCAGGGTTCCAGTATGAAGGTTATTGCAAAGATTGAGAACGCGGAGGGCATCGAGAATCTGGACGCCATCATCGAGGCAGCGGACGGCATCATGGTAGCCAGAGGCGACATGGGCGTGGAGATACCGGCAGAGAAGGTTCCCCACATCCAGAAGAAAATTATCCGCAAGTGCAACGAGGCTTGTAAAATTGTTATCACAGCCACCCAGATGCTGGATTCCATGATCCGCAACCCAAGGCCAACCAGGGCCGAGGTGACGGACGTTGCCAATGCAGTGTATGACGGCACGGACGCGGTGATGCTTTCCGGTGAGACAGCCATGGGCAAGTATCCTGTGGACGCCCTTAAGATGATGGTTTCCATTGCACTGGAGACAGAGATGCATCTGGACTATGCAGGGTACCGCCAGAGGAAGGTGACGGAGCAGAACATGAAGAATGTTTCCAATGCAGTGTGTTTTGCCTCTGTATCAACCGCTCATGACCTGGATGCGGATGTCATCATCGCTCCCAGTATTACAGGCTTTACCACCCAGATGCTCTCTAAATGGAGACCTGGCGCCAGAATCATCGGCATGTCCCCCAGCATGGCTACGGTCCGCCAGATGCAGCTTCAGTGGGGCGTGGTACCGGTATGGTCCCGCCGCGCAGAGTCCACGGACGAACTGATTGAGAACTCGGTGGAGGAGCTTAAGAACAGAGGTCTTGTGGAGGAAGGCGAGCTGGCCGTCATCACAGCCGGAGTCGTAACCTACGCAAGACGCCATGAGGCAGCCACCCAGACCAATATTATGAGAGTTATTAATATCGAGTAGAGCATAACTAAAAAACACTGGACAAGGAAGTCTGCCCGGGAGTACAATTGAACATATTGTACTTCCTGACAGGCTTTTTGCGCAAAAAGGGAAAGGAGACACATAGATAATGGATAAGAAGCCATTTGTAACACTGGAACAATTAAGGGAGATTGAGAGGACATACCCTACGCCCTTTTATCTTTACGATGAAAAGGGAATCAGGGAGAATGCCGCCAGGCTTAAGCAGGCGTTTTCCTGGAACAGGGGATATAAGGAATATTTTGCGGTCAAGGCCACGCCCAATCCTTTCCTGTTAAATATACTGAAAGACATGGGATGCGGCACGGACTGCTCATCCATGACAGAGCTTATGATGTCCAGGGCATGCGGTTTTTCCGGTTCTGACATCATGTTTTCCTCCAACGATACGCCTCCTGAGGAATTTGCCTATGCGGAAAAGCTGGGAGCCATCATCAACCTGGATGATATCACTCATATCCAGTGTCTGGAGGAAACCCTGGGACATATTCCGGAGACCATCAGCTGCCGTTTTAACCCGGGCGGTCTGTTTAAAATCAGCAATGACATCATGGACAATCCCGGCGATTCCAAATACGGCATGACCGCAGAGCAGATTGGCCAGGCATTTAAGATTCTGAAGGAAAAGGGCGCAAAGCATTTCGGCATACATGCGTTCCTGGCCAGCAATACGGTGACCAATGAATACTATCCCATGCTGGCAAAGATTCTGTTTGAGCTGGCTGTTAAACTGAAAGAGGAGACAGGCGTCCATATCGCGTTCATCAATCTGTCCGGCGGCATCGGAATCCCCTACCGTCCGGACCAGGAGCCCAATGACATCCTGGCAATTGGTGACGGCGTAAGAAGGGTCTATGAAGAGATTCTGGTTCCCGCCGGTATGGATGATGTGGCTCTGTGCACGGAGCTGGGACGTTTCATGATGGGGCCTTACGGCGCCCTGGTGACAAAGGCCATCCATGAGAAGCACACTTATAAGGAGTATGTGGGCGTGGACGCCTGCGCCGTGAACCTGATGCGGCCGGCCATGTACGGCGCTTACCATCACATCACGGTCATGGGCCGGGAGGATGAGCCATGTACCCGCATGTACGATGTGGTAGGTTCCCTGTGCGAGAACAACGACAAGTTTGCCATTGACCGCATGCTTCCGGAAATTAAAAAGGGAGATCTTCTGTTTATCCACGATGCGGGCGCCCACGGATTCGCCATGGGATATAATTATAACGGAAAGCTGAAGTCAGCAGAGCTTCTGTTAAAGGAGGACGGCACTGTGGAGATGATACGCAGGGCAGAAACTCCTGAGGATTACTTTGCTACCTTTGATTTTTGTGATATACTGAGGAATATTGACTGATGAATGAAGAGGCATCATGTATGCCCGGGAGCCCTGGCGCACTGCAGAAGGCAGTCTGCCGGGGCTTTGCTGCGGTTTGAATGTTCATGACAAGGAGGTATGAGGATGGTAAAGATTGGTTTTATAGGAATGGGAAACATGGGAAATGCCATTTTAAACGGGCTTCTCAAGACGCACAGACCGGAGGATATGATATTTTCAGCGGCCCATCAGGATAAGATGGAGGCAGTGACAGCCAGGACAAAGGTGCCCCATGCCGGTTCCAACAGGGAATGCGCAAAGGCGGTGAAGTATCTGATACTGGCGGTAAAGCCCCAGTATTTTGACGCGGTGTTTTCGGAGATAAGGGATGTGGTAACGCCGGAGCAGGTGGTGATATCCCTGGCTCCCGGCGTCACGATTTCCAATATCACAGAGCGCCTGGGCGGGAATGTGCGGGTGGTAAGAGCCATGCCCAACACGCCTGCCATGCTGGGAGAAGGCATGACCGGCATTTCCTGCAGGGAAGGCTCCTGCACAGAGGAGGAAAAGGAAACCGTACGGGACATATTTTCCTCCTGCGGACGGGTGGAGATGGTGGAAGAACGGCTTATGGACGCAGTTGGCTGTGTCAGGGGCAGGTTGCCCGCTTTTTTGATAGCAGGCGTGCTTTTGTGTACATGTTTATTGAGGCCCTGGCTGACGGAGGGGTCAAATACGGCCTTCCCAGAAAGACTGCCTATGCCATGGCAGCCCAGACTGTCCTGGGCAGCGCAAAAATGATTCTGGAGACAGGAAAGCATCCGGGCCAGTTAAAGGACGAGGTGTGTTCCCCGGGCGGCACCACCATTGCGGGCGTATCAGCCCTGGAGGAGCACGGACTGAGAAATGCGCTCATCAAGGCGGCGGACGCCTGCTATGAGAAGACCCAGAGCATGAAGTAGGACAATAATATCAAACCAAAACAGAGAGGAAGGAACAGACATGGAAGATAAGGAAAAGAATACGCAGATACCGGTGATACGGCTGGACCGCCAGCTTAAATATGAGGGAAACATTCTTAAGATATACGAGGACAAGGTCCTGGCTAACGGCCATGAGGCCAGGTGGGATTTCATCCATCACGATGGTGCGGCGGCTGTCCTGCCTGTTGCCGACGATGGAAAAATCCTTATGGTGCGCCAGTACCGCAATGCCCTGGACCGCTACACCCTGGAGATTCCGGCAGGCAAGCTGGATGCGCCGGGGGAGCCCAAGGTGGAGTGCGCGTTCCGGGAGCTGGAGGAGGAGACAGGATACAGGGTGGAATCACCGGAGAACCTGGAGTACCTTATGAGCCTTACCACAACCGTTGCCTTCTGCGATGAGGCCATTGACATATTCGTGGCCCACAACCTGATTCCCTCCCATCAGAATCTGGATGAGGATGAGGTGATCAATGTGGTTCCATGCAGCCTGGGAGAGCTGGAGGACATGATATACACAGGAAAGATTACGGACGGCAAGACCATTGCCGCCATTATGGCCTATGCCAGAAAATACCGTTCTGAGGATAAGAAGGACACCATGGTCAAGGGCTAAGTCATAAACCATGTATTTCTGTCATACAGTAGTGGGGGAGAAGCTGCAGCTGATATGTTTCTTACCTGTAAACTGGGACAGGAGGATAATGCATGGGAATGAGGTGGTTAAGGCTGCGTCTGGGGACGCTCACCTATGAGGACTGGCTGCTGTTCTGTTTTACGGCAGGGATTTTTTGCGGTACGGCAGCCGCGCTGGCATTTGGCGGTCCCACGGTGCAGGGGTGTATCCTGGGAGCAGCGGGCTCCTTCGGAAGCGGAAACAGGGGAGTAAAGGAATATATAACTGTATTCAGGCAGAGGGCCCTGGAGACCTGCGGCGGGTGGCTGGCCGGAGTTACTGTGTGCAGCCAGATGCTGTTTGGGTTCCTGACCTTTTACGCAGGGATGAGCCTGGCAGTGGTTCTGTCTGTGCTGACCATCCGCAAGGGACTGTTGGGAATCGCTGCATTTTTATGTACGGTCCTGCCCCATGGTCTGGTCTATCTCCTGGTGTGGTACGTGCTGTCAGGCTGGTCAGGCCAGATTCAGAAAAAGCTCCATATCCTGCCGGGACTTCTGCTGTTAATTATCACCGGCGCAGGGGCGTTCCTGGAGGTTTTCGTTTCACCCTTCCTGTGGGGGCTTTTTCCATAGGGGAGCAGAGGATACAAAGGATAAAAGGGGAAGCAAATATGGAATGGCTGTTGTATGCGTTCGGTTCAGCTGTGTTCGCCGGCCTGACTGCCGTCTTATCGAAAATCGGCGTCAGGGATACGGACTCGGATTTGGCCACCGCGGTCCGTACCGCAGTGGTTCTTGTGTTTTCGTGGATTATGGTGTTCCTTACCGGTTCAGCTGGTTCCATAGGAACCATAAGCGCCAAAACCTGTCTGTTTCTGGTACTGTCCGGCGTGGCCACAGGGGCTTCCTGGCTGTTTTATTTCAGGGCCCTTCAGCTGGGGGATGTGAACAAGGTGGCCCCCATTGATAAATCCAGTACCATACTGACCATGTTTCTGGCCGCCCTGATACTGGGGGAAGGACTTGGGGGTATGAAAATCCTGTGCATGGCCCTGATTGGGACAGGCACCCTGATGATGATTCAGAAGCGGAAGCAAGGAGTGGAAAAGACAGGAAGCAGAAGATGGCTTGGGGCTGCCCTTTTATCGGCTGCATTTGCCAGCCTTACAGCTATTTTGGGAAAAATTGGAATACAGGGAGTGGAATCCAACCTGGGAACAGCCATCCGTACCTGCGTGGTGCTGGCAATGGCCTGGCTCCTGGTATTCCTTCAGGGAAAGCAGAAGCATCTGGGTAGAATCGCGCCAAAGAGCTGGTGTTTCCTCGTTATTTCGGGATTTGCCACAGGGGCCTCCTGGCTGTGTTATTACAGGGCCCTGCAGGAGGGGCCTGCCAGTGTCGTTGTACCCATTGACAAGTTAAGCATTCTGGTGACCATACTGTTTTCCCGAATATTCCTGGGGGAGAGGCTGGACCGCAAATCCTTTGCAGGTCTGGTTCTTCTGACCGCAGGTACGCTTCTGCTGTTATTATAGGAATCCAAAAGGAGAGATGTACGTGAAGAAGAAAAAAACGGGACGAATCTGCTTAAAGCGGCTGTTCCTGGCTTTGTACATACCATATGCAGTGAATATACCCCTGGCAGCCTATGTATGGGCAGGAGGGATTTGGCCGCCGGAGGGAGCCGTTAGCCCGGCTGTGCGGACAGGGCTTCTGGCTGTGGGGCTGGCCTGTACCTGGCTGGTCTGGATGGCTTACAATATCATGCCCAGAAAAAAAGATTTCTTTGCCTCATGGCGGGTGACCATCATGGAAGGCGGCCGGAGTCTGTGCTACAGCGCCCTGTATGGGTTCGCTGCCCAGGCAGCCGTCCTTTTATGGCTGTATCCCAAGGCGTACCGGGCCGTACATGACCAGAGGGTTCTGTGGATAAACGGCATCTACAGCGCAATCATGCTGTTTATCCTGTTGTGGAACGGAATCCTGCGCATATTTTTCACCTCTGTCCGGCTGCGGCTCAAATACCGCATCCTGATGCTCTTAGCCATGTGGATTCCGGGTCTTAACCTGGGGGTTCTGCTCTATGCCATGAGAATTGTACACGGGGAATATGATTTTGCCTGCTACAAGGAATCCGTGCGCCAGGTACGCGCCCAGTCGCAGATATGCAGCACCAGGTATCCGCTGCTTCTGGTTCACGGGGTGGGGTTCAGGGACCTGCGGTATTTTAACTATTGGGGCAGGATTCCAAGGGAGCTGGCCCGGTATGGGGCGGATATCTACTACGGCAACCAGGAGGCATTTGCAACGGTTGCGTACAATGCAGGCGATATTTACAGAAAAATACAGGAGATATGCAGGGAGACGGGATGTGAAAAGGTGAATATCATTGCCCACTCCAAGGGCGGCCTGGATTCCCGCTATGCCATATCCAGGCTGGGAGCGGCACCCATGGTAGCGTCCCTGACCACCATCAATACGCCTCACCGGGGCTGCCGGTTCGTGGACTACGCGTGCAGGCTGCCCGAAGGCCTGTACCGCGCCATTGCAGGTGTATTTGATTTGTGGTTCAGCAGGTTCGGTGACTCGCACCCGGACTTCTACACGGCCACCCACCAGTTCAGCACAAGAGCCAGCATCTGTTTCAACGAAGAGGTGGCGGATGCGCCGGGGGTTTATTACCAGAGTTACGCATCGGTTATGAGGGATTTCCTCAGCGATCCCCTTTTATGGTTTCCTTACCTGATCATCCGGGCTGTGGATGGGAAAAATGACGGGCTGGTGACACCGGAGTCCGCCATGTGGGGCGAGTTTAAAGGTACCATTGCCAACCGTAAGCACAGAGGTATATCCCACGGTGATATGATTGATTTAAAGCGTGAGGATTACAAGGGATTTGATGTGACGGAGTTTTATGTGGAGCTGGTAAAAACACTGAAAGAAAAGGGATTCTGATGTTTTTCAGGGGTTATGTGAGAAAAATATTTTACCATTGCTTTACAACATATTGACATGCAAAAATACCCCCTTCCAACATGTTGTATGTTTTATGTTAATCACCTGAAAATGGGGCCCAAAGTGGGAAAAATGTGTTTGATTTTATGGAAAAATGCAGATATAATGATAGTCAGCATACGATTTTGGGCTACTTTTTGTGAGAAACGGGTTAGGGGAAAATAGCGATATGACGTCCGATATAAAAAGCTTTGTGAGCTACCTGAGGGATGTGAAAAAGACCTCCAGGAACACGGAAATTTCCTACCAGAGAGATTTGATGCAGCTTAAGTCTTTTCTGGAGGATAAAGGAATAACAGAAGTTGAAAAGGTGACTAAGACCAGTCTGAATTCATATATCCTTTTTTTGGAAAAAGAGGGGAAGGCCACGACCACCATATCCAGGGAGCTGGCATCCATGAAGGCTTTTTTCAATTTCATGTTCAAAGAAGGACGAATCCGCAAGGACCCGGCGGAGCTCCTGAAAGCGCCCAAGATTGAGAAAAAGGCCCCTGTGATACTGAGCGTGAATGAGGTCAACGCTCTGCTGGACCAGCCGGGCATGACAACATCCAAGGAAATACGGGACAAGGCAATGCTGGAGCTGTTGTACGCCACGGGAATACGTGTGTCAGAGCTAATCGGGCTGGAGCTTTCGGATCTTAACATGCAGGTGGGCTATATCACCTGCAGGGATGGACAGAAGGAGCGCATGGTTCCTTTTGGGAAGCCGGCCAAGCAGGCTTTGAGCGTGTATCTGGAAAAGGGACGCTCACAGCTGCTTAAGGGTAAGGAATCCCAGTGGCTGTTCACCAATTGCAGCGGCAAGGCCATGAGCCGCCAGGGCTTCTGGAAGATTATCAAGTACTACGGGGAAAAGGCCGGTATCCAGGCCGATATAACCCCTCATACCCTGCGCCATTCCTTTGCGGCCCATCTGATTCGGGGCGGCGCCGATATCCATGCGGTCCAGGCCATGCTGGGCCATTCCGATTCCACCACCACCCATATGTACGCTGCCTATTCCGGCAATACGGTGGGAGAAACCTACCGGGCGGCTTTGCCCAGAAAATAGGAAAATGCGGTAATGATGTTTAAATGAGTCCTGTCTTTTTGACAGGGCTTTTTTGTGTGGTGCAGGATATTAAAGTTCCTTTGCCTGGCTCACATAGGAGAGAATCTGCCTGGCATAGGCGTCAGCCATGCTGTCCGGGGTCAGCATTTCCGGTTCATATTCCGCGTAGGTGAGGGATGCTTTATATTCCTGCATGAGAGCCGGAGACCAGAGAGCGCCGAACTGGGGGAGGAAGAGCCCCTGCTTTTTTGTGTAGCAGGTCCGGGCCGTGGCTTTCGTGCGCGCATCCCTGTCCACATATTCGCCTACGCTTTTATGAATGGCCGTGTCTTCCAGGGGCAGGTAGTAATAGTCCTTATAGTTGGAATAAAAGTACTTGAGCTCTCCCTGGTAGAGGGCAATATTACATATAAGAGTGTCCCGGTTCAGCTCCAGGCTCACCGGGGCGCTGTCGTATGCCAGGGGCACCGGGATGGCGCAGCGGCTTTTCCAGGTAAGGCTGAGGAAGGGGCAGGCATTTCCTGCCATGTCGTCATAGGTGAAAAGCTGCTGGGATTCCAGTGAAAAAGGGGCTTCCATCATATCCGCATAGCTCAGGATAGGCAGTATGGAGGGCATGCCCTTTAAATCGTCCTCATTGTGGAGAATCAGCAGGTCGTACAGGAAGGATTCATGGGTCATCAGGTATTCACGGTAAACCTCTATGAGCTGCCCTCCATTGTATTTGTCTTCCCGGGCAAGGCCCAGGAACTGTTCTATGGATTTCTGCTTCATGTTCTCAAGGCCCAGCAGCTTGCGGTAGGGCTTTATTTTTTTGTAGATATCCACGCTTTTTATGCAGTCAAAATTATAGGGCAGCTCCAGCCGGCGGCAGCATTTTAGGAGATAGGGGATATCAAAGCCGTCTCCGTTAAAATGTACCAGTATCTTAAAGCGCTCCATGAAGGTGAAGAAGGCTGTCAGAAGCTCCCTTTCGGATTCGCGCGAGTCGGCAAACCACTGTATGAGCTTCCAGCCAAAGCCGTCGTGGTATGTGCAGCCGATCAGATACAGCTGGGATGTGTCGCCGGAAAAGCCAGTGGTTTCTATATCGAAAAAAAGCAGGTCCTTAAGGGGGCCGATGCGGTCCAGAGGATATGTGTCAGGTAAATCAACAGGATGTTTAATGGTTATCATGTGTAGTCACTCCTTTTTAGAGGGAACCGGATATGAGCAGCGGTCAGTTCCGGATAGCCCCTATGGGTTAGTGTATACTAAAAAATCCGGGAACGCAAGTGTCTGATGCCCGGAGTTTGGTCCAAAACAGAATATTTGTTCGGCAGACTTGCATTGAATTCATGGGTATGATATGATGAAGGGCAGGACATTAGAGAGAGAAAGAACAGGAAGAATACATGATTTCTTACGTAAAAGGGCCTCTCATGGCCATTGAGGAAGACGTTATCGTGGTGGAGGCAGGCCATGTGGGCCTGGCCATCCACGTACCTGTCTCCCTGCTCCCGGAGCTTCCGGGAATGGGGAAAGAGGTGACGGTTTATACATATTTTCAGGTAAGGGAGGATGCCATGACGCTCTATGGCTTCCTGCACAGCCAGGACAGGGACATGTTCAGGCAGCTGCTGGGAGTAAACGGCATCGGACCAAAGGGAGCATTGGGAATTCTCTCCGTGCTCCGTCCCGACGACCTGCGCCTTGCCATTGTCAGCGAGGATGTGAAGGCTCTGGCAAAAGCGCCGGGCATTGGCAACAAGACGGCGCAGCGCCTGATTCTGGATTTGAAGGACAAGATATCCATGGACGACGTGCTGGGGAACATGGCCGGCGGGGCCGGCATGGGTGCCGCGGATACAGGCGCATCCGTGGCAGGCCTGGTGGAAGCGGCCAAGGAGGCGGTCCAGGCACTGGTAGCTCTTGGCTACACCAACACAGAGGCATCCAGGGCAGTGAAGCAGGTGGAGGTTACGGACGGAATGACTTCGGAGGATGTGCTGAAGGCGTCCCTGAAGCATTTGTCCTTCCTGTAGGGATTCTGGCAAACGTCAAATTGGGATATGCAGAGGTGTAAATGGAACGCAGGATTATAACAACAGAAGTGACGGCGGAAGACGAGCGCATAGAGACCACGCTCCGACCCCAATGTCTCAGGGATTATGTGGGGCAGGAGAAGATTAAATCCACCCTGAACATCTATATAGAAGCAGCCAAGACCAGGGGGGAGCCCCTGGACCATGTGCTGTTTTACGGCCCGCCGGGTCTGGGCAAAACCACGCTGGCCGGCATCATTGCCAATGAGATGGGAACCAATATGAAGGTCACCAGCGGCCCGGCCATTGAAAAGCCCGGGGAGATGGCGGCCATTTTGAATAACCTCCAGGAGGGGGATGTGCTTTTTGTGGACGAGATACACCGTCTGAACCGTCAGGTGGAGGAGGTGCTGTACCCGGCCATGGAGGATTTTGCCATTGACATCATGCTGGGAAAGGATTCCACTGCCAGGTCCATACGTCTGGACCTGCCCCATTTCACATTGGTGGGAGCCACCACCAGGGCAGGACTTCTCACCGCGCCCCTAAGGGACCGGTTTGGTGTGATCCAGCGCCTGGAATTCTATACGCCGGAGGAACTGAAAATCATTATCCTCCACTCCGCCAGGGTCCTGGGCGTTGAAATCGAAGCAGGGGGAGCCATGGAGCTGGCCAGACGTTCCAGGGGAACCCCAAGGCTGGCCAACCGGCTGTTAAAGCGGGTCAGGGATTTTGCCCAGGTCAAATATGACGGCGTTATTACCCGGGAGGTAACTGATTTTGCCCTGGACATCATGGATGTAGACAAGCTGGGACTGGACCAGAACGACAGGAATATCCTGCTGATGATTATAGAAAAATTCTCCGGCGGCCCCGTGGGATTAGATACTCTGGCAGCGGCCCTGGGAGAAGACTCAGGAACCCTGGAGGAGGTATACGCGCTTTAACACCTTATGAACGGTCTAATCAACCGCACCCCAAGGGGCCGCATGGCCACCGAGACAGCCTGCCGCCACCTGGGGCTAGAAATGCAGAAACCGCCTTGTTAAGAAGGCTGGGGGTGTGGTATAATGTCCACGTAGGCAATGAGCAGTGCGAAAAAAGGCATGGGCAGATTGCCGTTGTGCCGGCACATAAGGAAATCTGCCCATGTCTTTTTTCATAGGGCGAAGCCCGTGAGTGAGATGGAGCGCAGCGGAATCGAACGCGCACAGCGGACCAGGCAGACGCATCAGCGGACCAGGCAGACGCCCTCTGGAATCAGCCGCGCACTAAGAAACCGGCAGACGCACCGCGTACCAGCCGGCGCATCAGCAGGCCCGCGGAAACCAGCCACACAAATCATCAGGCCACAAACCAGCAAAGCAGGAAAGCAGGGGAGC
>OAVJ01000565.1_pt1 | contig 21049 bp, 17 predicted proteins | sample 1516901 | NCBI WGS metagenome assembly OAVJ01 (sample SAMEA2580073, study PRJEB22360) | human gut metagenome | biome: human gut; feature: human-associated habitat; material: faeces | place: Denmark | collected 2008/2010 | reverse complement strand
CCCGCCGCTGATCAACCGATACCCCAGGCCTGCAAACATGCAGCATACGATCAGCCAATTGGGTATCCTGTGCGTTTTGTAATCAAAACAGCAAGCTATTGCCAAAAGTATACATAATACCCCAAATATCTCATCTCCTTCTCCTGATTTCACATTATTTTCCTGCGTATAGTCCTGTCGTCACCTTCCTCCCAACTATTCAAAATCAGTCTTCTGGTAATGCGGGATGAATCTATCCCAAAATAGAAATTCTAAAAGATCTTATAAGATGCTCTGAACAACCATCGCGATTGGTTGTAAGATGAATTATAAATGCTCACTTTCCGTCTGGCAATACCTTTTTCGTAAAAAGATAAACTTTAGTACATTTTAACAAACAGAATTGTTTTTCATATTTTCAGTCATCCTGAAATACGCTATTTTACACGCTTTCCGCATGTCAAAACACCTTTTTATAATATCTCATAAATACTTAGCCCGTACAGCATCACAATGCCCGGAATTCCAAGGATTCCCGTTGTCAAAATACTTACTGCATTGATTCCAACCACTGTAGTAAATCCAAGGAAAGTCACACCCATATTAATAAAATAAATGGCAATGGTTCCCATAATGCCCCGCAATGCAAAATTGAGGAGCCACTCTGCCTTTTTCCCCAAAAAGCTTATGAGCAGCAATAATGCCGCCACTGCTAACAGCCATAATAAATTTTCCGGATGTTCCACTGTTGTTCTCGCATTCCCGACAATTCTTTATCCTAATCTATTCCTCTTTCCGTGTAAAAATGTCTTCCGTTTTCCTCCATGTCAGGTATATTTTTCCTTTTTTGTTCCTATACTGTTAGCAGAAAGGACGGTTAATGTTATGAAAATCTTTTTTAGTCAGGCAGATGCCTCCCCGGAAATCATTGAAGAGGATTTCTCTCCCATAGATCTGAAAGAATCCATAAGAAAAACCCGCCAGGCGTTGGAAATCGCCTATGCGGGTTTCGATAATGCTTTGGAAAGTGATCTCATTGACAGTTACATCTATGAGATCAATGCGCTGCAAAAAAGGTATCAGCATCTCACAGAGCTGGCCGCTCTGCAGCCGGCGGATCGGGAAAAAAATCTATACCAACATTCCCCGATTCGTGCCCTGGTCAGCCATGTTTTCGGTTAACTGGTTCCTGCCGTAAGTCAGTCCGGCATATACTGTCTGAGAATTGTTCATCACCGGGCCGGAAGTATCCTGATCCTGGATCTGCCTGTACGCATCGCAGAGAGGTGCGATCACTTTGCGAATCTCTTCCAATATTGTGCGGTCTCTGCGGACTTCACATACAGCAAGTCTGCGAAGGCAGAACAGGTACAGTCTGGAAAGCTCTCCTGCCGGGCTGTATTCTCTGTGCAGAGAGTTCAGGAGCTCTTTGATACATCCCCTGGCTCTGTGAACAGCTTCCCCCAGTCCGGCATCATCTACTGCCTGCTCTCCGTCTGCCAGATATTGTAAGGTCATTTCATACAGGATCACGATCAACTGCGTGGAATTCGCCTGTGTAATCCGAAGTGTAAATTGTTGTTTGCATTCTTTTGTCATTCTGCCATGTCCTCTTATTCAGAACTTTCCTACTGTAACAACTGCAGTACCTGAGACGGTCTCTCGTTGGCCTGTGCCAGCATGGAGGTTCCTGCCTGTGCCAGGATCTGATAAGTCGTATAAGAAGTCATTTCTTCCGCCATATCTACATCCATGATACGGGAATATGCGGAAGTCATATTTTCGCTGGTAATATCCAGACTGTTGATCGTAGATTCCAGACGGTTCTGGAATGCACCCAGTCTGCCTCGAACGGAAGATACATATTTGATGGCGCCGTCTACGCGATCAATGGCATCGTCCGCACCTTCTGCAGTACTGACATCAACATTCTCGATTCCCATATTCTGTAAAGAAACCGCAGGAATATTTACTTCCAGCACCTGATGCTCATTGGCTCCGATCTGTAAACGCATAGCGCCGATACCTGTGGCATCGATCGTCAGATTCTGAATCGTTGTTACTGTTTGTGCTCCGGTCAGTGCGCCGCTCACATCAAGTCGCATCTCAAATCCGTTTTCTCCGGTGATAGTCAAAAGATCATCCTTCAACTCAGTCTTTAGTGTCTTCGCATCCGGGAAACCATCTCCAAACGTCACATCTCCGTTCAGCACAATATTGCCGTCCGCATCCTTTGTCAGCGGTATAGACTTTATGGTATATTCTTTTACCGGCACGTCGGTAGAATAGTAGTTCACCTTAACTTCCTGCTTGTTGGTATATCCCTTCAGATCGTACTCCCCATTCAGCAGTTTCTGTCCGTTGAACTCTGTTACGTCAGAAATTCTGGTGATTTCCTCTTTCAGTTGCTTTACTTCATCCTGTACGGTAGCTCGGTCATCATCCGTCATTATACCGTTCGCAGCCTTGACGGAGAGCTCATTGATTCGCTGCAGCATCTCACTGATCTCGGTCATGGCGCCATCTGCAATCTCGATAATGGATACGCCGTCGCCGGCATTCTGGTTTGCCACGGACAGGCCCTCGATCTGGGCATTCATACGTTTGGACATTGCCAGTCCTGCCGGATTATCCTTTGCATGATTGATCTTTAATCCGGAAGAAAGTCTCTCTAATGATTTGGACAGCAGGTCATCATTGGTAGATAAGGCATTGTTGGATAACATTGCCGATACATTGTAATTAATTCTCATGTGTTGTTACTCCTTACTTTCCGCTGCTGTCTGCGACAGCCTGCAGGAATCCTTTTGCCAGGCGGTACAGTTGCGCCGCATCTGCCCGGCTCTCTATTGTTTCTGCATTTTGCGTCTCACCGGCAGCCATCCTTGTCATATCCCGGGAGCTGACAACAGAAAGCTTTTCCGCTTTCCAGTCTGCAGAGGTATCTGTCTGAATCCATTCAAGGAATATATCGGAGGTCTTTTCCAGTTTCGTAACCTCTTCCGGGGTATTTCCTACGAGATAACCTTCGATGTGTTCTCCGTTGACCTGTAAATGCGCTTCCAACTGTTCGTCTCCCGCATCTACCCGGATATCCACAGCCGAGGTCTCTCCGGCTCCCTGCTGTAGGGTAAGATGCACTCCTGCCAGCTGGTCTCCCAGATACATCGGCAGGAAATACTCCTGCCTGTTCTGAAGATTTCCTGCAAGGCGCAGCTGTTTGTGTACCAGTTGTAACTGTTTCACATCCAGATGGCTCTCTGCCTGTTCCAGACTGATCGTCTCTGTCTCCTGTAAAGCATCCTGAAGCATGGTCCGGTAATCATCTGCAAAATTCGGCTGATCCAGCTGTTCCCACAATCCGGAGGCTTCTGTTCCGGCAGGCTCCCCTCCGGTTGCCGCCACAGGTATTTCTTTCTCTTTGTTGTATTTCTTACGATAGCGTTGCAGGTCGCTGAACAGTTCCGCCGGATCCTCCAGCAGAGCCTGAGCTGCCAGCAGGTTAGAAGTACTGGTATTTACCTCTCCCCTTTCCAACATTTGTGCTGCTCCCGGTTCGGTCTCTACCGCTTCCCGCATCTGCTGCAGACATTCCTGATAATATGCGTCTCTGCTCTCAGCGTCTTCTGACACATCTGTCAATATTTCTTTTGCCATCCCTACAGAAATCTGCTCTGAAATATTGTTCTCCGATAAACGTACTTCCTGTGTCAGTCCGGTATCATCCGACACTTTCCAGTCCATATGGGAGGTTCTTCTGCTCCTGGAAGCTGCCAGGAGTGTGGAAAATTGCAATTCTGCGCCGATATTTACCACCGCGCCTACTGCGGCACCATCTTCTCTCTCAATCTGGTGTACCATACGATAGATACCGATATAAGCTTTCCGCTCATTCTCCGTGATATCTTTCTTTTGTTCCAGCTGATACAGGAAACGGCTGTAGTCCTCCGCCTCTTCCTCATAACTCTGAGGATTTTCGGCAAAATAGGACTCCAGTTCCCCAAAAGTCTTCTCCAACGGATTTACGCCGTCCCGGATCATCTGTAATACATTCTTCGGTGTCAGTTTCTCAATCACTGCAGTGACCTGTTTGTCTGCTTCTTTGACTCTCTCGATATTTTCTGCAGTAATCTCCATCCGGTTATACGCGAGGATGCGGACCGCCCGCTGGTTCTCCAGTGTTTTATCCAATGACATATCTGTCAGAATGTCATCTACATTGGAAAATGCCTTGCGGATGCTGTCCCCCAGATCTCTTCTGGGGGCTGTCATCAGTGTCTCATAACGTTCATTTGCTTCTGTATAGGCCGTCTGCAACGCCTTACCTTCGCTGTGAAATTCTGCCACGGTCTCCTGAGAAACTTTCTGTTCCAGGCTATAGGGTCCCAACACGCTGACCGGCAGTCCCGGCAGTTCGTTTGTCACCTGTACGGTCTGTGTATAGGTCTCATATTTTGCCACGGCATCCGCATCGTTGGGGAAATACTTATCCGCAACTTCTGCCTCCGCTCTACGCAGTGCTTCGATCAGCTGCTCCATAGGGGCCGTATCAATGGAAAAATCACTCTGTAAGAGTTTCACATTCACTTCCGCTGTCATGCGCAACCGGATCTCTTCCAGTTGTTTTCTGGCCGCCAGATTCTCCGCCGTGACATCCCATTTTGCATCCGAGAACCAGTCCTGTACCATTTCTGTGGCTTTCTCGTATATATTTTCCTGCCGTGCCAGATTCGCATGAACAGGGGATTTCCCCTCCGCGAGTGCCGATGCCGCTGCCTGTGCAAAAGCATCCTCACTGACGGGATAGTCAATCGTATCCAGTTCTGCCAGCTGCTGCAGGGTATCCGTTGTCAGTGGCAAACCTGCTCCCACCAGCCACTGCGCTTTCTGGCGATTCTCATCATTGACCGGCAGGCCGGCATCCGTGATCACCTTATCCATCTGGTCCTGCAATTCCTGCGGTACGGTATTCTGCTGTACTTTCGCACCGCTGTTCTCTGCCACATACAAGTTCCAGATCTCCGGCTCCAATCCATTATCTACAAGATACCCGACCTCGCCTTCCTGGGGCTGCTGCAGAGAAGATGCCAGCTCCCAGGCGGTTTTTAATTCATCTACATTTTCAGGAGTCAGAGGTATATCCGTTGCCCGGAACTGTTCTTCAATACTTTGTGCCAGTGTATCGCTGCCCACAGCTGCCGCCAGGGTGTCCAGATCTATGTCGTCCGTGTATCCGGCAATGTTCTGTCCGGAACGCACCAGTTCTGCTTTGATCCTGTCCACGATGGTAACTGCGGTATCCTGATCCAGTTCTCTGGGGTCAAATCCGTCCTCACAAGCCTTCGCATAATCCTCCTGGGACATAGTATGTGACAGTAGTGTCATGTAATCCTGCTGTAATGCCACATTGGTGTTCCCGGCATCCTGCTGCAGTTCAATCAGGGATTTTCCCTTATTATTCTCTTCATTTCCCACAGGCATTGGGATCTGCCCACTCTCGTATACGGCTCCAAAAGTATTTGCATTCACACTTTTTTTATTGCGCTGTATTTTATCTCTGCCCCAGGTATTTTTCTCCGTCTGGATACTTTCTGTTCTATTTTCTGTATCAGTTACCGTCTGATTCTGAAATGTTATCTTCACGCTTGTCGTCCTTCCTGGTAATAACTCTTGAAATAACTATTCAGAGACTCATTCGCAAAATCGCTCTTTCAGAACTTTCCTTTTGCCCATTGAGGCTATATCGCCCTATAAATATCACTAAATCCTCTTACGAATACAAGCATTCAAAGAGGCCTTAGTGATATTTACATGTCTCTGAATAGTTAAGAAAAAAGATGAGTGCACCTTTGGGTCACACTCATCTTTTATTTCGGTCGTTTCTTATAATTTCTTAACCGGACTTAGAACAGAAATACAGCAGCTCCATAAGGGGGCAGATCAAAGCTGATAGAATAATCCTTGTAATGGTAAGGTTTTTTCTCTGCCATGATCTCTGCGGGAATCTCATTGCCCCAGCCGCCAAAACGTTCCTCATCACTGTTGAGCAGCAGCTTATATTTCTTCTTTTTCGGCACGGGTACGGTATAATTCTCCCATTTCATCGGAGTCATATTCAATACAAACAGCAGATTGTTTTTGCCGCTGGAACCTTTTCTCACGAAACAATAGGTGCTGTGTTCTGCATCATCCGCATTCATCCACTCGAAACCGTCCCAGGTATTGTCGATCTCATACATTGCAGGATACTTGCGGTACAGTTCCAACAGTTCCTTTACATAGGTATGTACGCCCTGATTCAGCTTCTCGCCTAACAGATACCAGTCCAGTTCGCGCTCTTCACTCCACTCACGCTCCTGTCCGAAATCCTGTCCCATGAACAGCAGCTTTTTGCCGGAATGTCCGAACATGTAGGTATAGCCCACACGCAGATTTGCGTATTTATCCGCAGTATAACCTGGCATCTTATTTACCATGGAACACTTCAGATGTACCACTTCGTCATGAGACAGGGGCAGAATGTAGTTCTCACTGTCATTGTAGCTCATGGCAAAGGTCATAGCGTAATGATTGCCCTTACGATACAAAGGATCCAGCTTCATGTATTCACAGAAATCATGCATCCAGCCCATATTCCATTTAAAGGAGAAGCCTAATCCCTCGCCTCCGATATCGCTGGTCACATTCGGCCACGCCGTGGATTCCTCGGCAATTGTCACAAATCCGGGATACGTTCCACGGATGACAGAATTCAGATGGTGGAAGAACTCAATGGCCTTTGCCATGACCAGATTCTTGTTCCCACCGAATTTATCCGCCAGCCACTCACCTTCTTTTTTACCATAATCCAGATATAGCATGGATGCCACCGCATCTACACGGATGCCGTCCACATGGAACTCTCTGAGCCAGAACAAGGCATTGGCTACCAGGAAGTTCTTTACTTCATTTTTGCCGTAATTGAAGATTTTGGTTCCCCATTCGGGATGCTCTCCCAGACGGGGATCGGGATGTTCAAAAATGCACTGACCGTCAAATTCAGCCAAGCCATGGGCATCAGTTGCAAAATGCGCAGGTACCCAGTCCAGAATCACGCCGACTCCGGCCTTGTGCAGTTCGTTGATCAGGTACATGAAATCTTTCGGCGTTCCGTAACGGGAAGTCGGTGCATAGTAGCCGGTCACCTGATATCCCCAGGAACCGTCAAACGGATGCTCTGCAATACCCATCAGTTCTACATGGGTATACTTCATCTCCTTCAGATATTCTATGATCCGGTCCGCAAACTCCCGGTAATTGTAGAATCCTTCGGCGGTACCGTTGTTAGGATGCTTCATAAAAGAACCGATATGGCATTCGTAGATCGCCATAGGCTCTTTATTCATATCCTTTTTGTCCCGGGCTTCCATCCACTTGGAATCTCTCCAGTCAAAGCCTGTAATATCGGTAACGATAGATGCAGTGCCCGGCCGGTATTCCGCATAATTGGCAAAAGGATCGGCTTTGTAGAGCTTTCTGCCATCCCTTGCATAGATCAGGAACTTATACATCGTTCCCTCTTCCACGCCGGGAATGAACAGCCCCCAGATACCGCCTTCTCCCAGCTTCTGCATGGGATGGGATTCCTCATTCCATTCATTGAATGTGCCAATGACATTCACCTGTGCTGCATTTGGTGCCCATACTCCGAAATAGACTCCCTGCACGCCGTCTTCCACCGACAGATGTGCACCCAGTTTTTTGTAAATATCATAATGGGTCCCCTGGGCAAAAAGATACTGATCTGCTTCGGAAATAAATACCTTCTCCTTCGTCATGGCCGCGCCTCCCGCTATAAAATTTAACTGTTCAGAATAAGTTATACAAAATCTTTCTCGGTGAGGATGATCATATCCTCATCGTCATATCTCTTGGCGAACAGTACATCGAAGAAATGCTTCAATGTCTTTTTATTTGCATGAGCGATCGCTTCATCCACGATCTGCTTTACATCCACTACCGTAACCACATGATCTATCGTCTGCATATCTTCGATTCTGGTATGTAACGCCAGCTCTCCGAGTTCGTCAATAGAGTATTCCATCTCCCGTGCATACTGTTTGCCGAATGCCACCAGCGTGTTATTGCTGAGGGCTTCCACATCCATTCGTGCGGTAAAGCACTCTCTCAATTTTTCATGTTTCTCGAGGAATTTATCAATATCCCTCTTCGTATCTTCCAGAATAATTACGATTCCCTGACTCTCCTGCTGCAATGCCTTGTGAAGTACATTTGCCGTAGCATCGTTCATTTCGGATGCCTTGCAAATGATCAGCGCGCCGTTTTTCAGCTTGGATAAGGTATCTGCAGTATCCTTTTTATTCAATGCATGTCCAGAGATCTTTGCCACTTTTCCGGAGAAATTGCTGTCGGTTGCCTGAATTTCGCGAACCATGTTCTTCGCCAGAGATAAGGTATCCATACCCTCTTCTCCAGTGATGATCACGTTGCCGGTGTAGGCTGCCAGACTGATATTATCAATGGCCTTGACTAACTGCTCTCTGGCAGATCTGCTCTGGATAAAGGGTGCGTACAATTCTCTCTCTTCTCTGGTAAGCGCACGAACCTTTGCTTTGTCTCGCTCTACTGCGGGGCGCTCCGGCTGTTCCGGTGCTTCCCCGGCCTCCGGCGTTTCCTCAGCCGTCAGTTCTATCTCTTCGCTGGCTGTTTCCTCATCTACCGATTCTACTGCTTCCGCCGTGGGCTCCTCTACAGGCTCGTCATCCATTGCTTCTTCCGGTTCTGCCTGTTCCTCGTCTACGATTTCTTCCTGCTCATAGATTTCTGCTTCCGGTTCCTCAAATTCTTCTGCTTCCGGCTCATATGCAGGTTCTTCCGCGAGTTCTTCTACAGTATCCTCTTCCGGAAGCTCTTCTACAGGCTCTTGTTCCGCTTCCTCTGCAGGAGCAGCCTCCGTCAATTCTTCCACGGGTTCCTCTGTGGCAGGCTCTTCCGTGATCTCTTCCAGCTCTTCTACCTCATCGGTATCTGTTGTATCTTCTGCCACGGTATCTGCCGTGTCCGCAGCTTTTTCTTTTTCCAGTTTTTCCAGCAATCCGTCTCTTACCGCCTGCTCAAACTCCGTGAACATGGCTCCGGTCTGCTGTAATACATGTTGGCGAACCTCTTCTTCTCTCTTCTCCAGGTTCTCCTTCTTCTTGCGTTCCCACTCTGCCAGAATATCCTCGATATTCATCTGGCCGGTGATCTGTTTCTCAATGCTCTCTGCCTCCGGCATTACCAGGCTGATCTGACCGTCGGATTCCTGTGCCAGCACATCGGCCATTTCTTTGGGCGGCTCTACGGGAGCTGCCGGGGTTACCGGTGCTACAGGAGCTGCCGGCGCCGATGCCGTAACTTCATGAATCTCCTGCGTTCGGGAAGCTTCCTGTACTTTCTGTGCTTCCGGTTCCTTCACGATTTCCTGTACTTCCGGTGTCTTCTGTACTTCGGATAGCTCCGGTACTACATCGGTTCTTCTTGCAACAACAGGCTCTTCCGGCAGAATCTCTTCCGTCTCTACCTGGGGCACCTGTGACAGATCGCCGATTTCTCCAGTCTCCCCAAAGAATACTTCCGAGCTCTCCATCTGCTCCGTCTCCGGCTCCAGATCGTCTTCACTGACATCTGCGATCTCCGGATAGTCCAGAGACTCCGTATCGGAATCCCCGGGATCGATCATGGGTGCCACGATAGAACGGGTAATGGAATCCGAAGTCTCCTTCGCATGGTCCTCACTCAGTACCTCCCGCAGGCCTGCTGCCAGTTCTGCCTGTAGATTGATCGTATTATATTGTCCCACATCCATGGTCTTCACATGAATGTCGAAATCATCTTCCGCCGGCTGCGCGGGTGCCTGCTGGGGCTGTACCGGCTCCACCGTTTCATAGACTCTGGTGTCACCGGTCACCTGCTCGTAGGTTTCCTCCTGTACATAACCCTGATTCGGCTCATAGCCTCCGTCCTGTACATAGCCCTGATTCGGGTCATAACTTCCATCCTGTGCATAGCCCTGGTTCGGGTCATAACTTCCGCCCTGTGCATAGCCCTGATTCGGGTCGTAACTTCCGTCTTGCACATAGCCCTGATTCGGATCATAAGTTTCGTTCTGTCCATAACCGGGATCCTGCGCATAATTCTGAGAATACTGCTGCGTACCGGGTGCGTCAAAACGATGATCGTATTTTTCCTGCTGTTCCGGTGTTAGCGGCTGATGGAGCATTTTCAGCTCCATTGCCTTGATAACGTATTTGCCCTCGCCAAACCAAAGGATCAGCTCATCACATTCCTCTACACATCTGGCAGCAAGTCCTACTCTATGATATAGATAAGCCAACTCATATGCCCATTTTTCTCTGTAATCTCTCTTTTTCAGTTCTTCCAGAACAGCAATGCGCTCTTCCAGACTGACATCCTGCGCCTCATATAATTTGTACTGCAAAATATATCTGCCGGGATCCTTGGGCGCTACCTGCACAAACTCTTTGTAATACTCGATAGCCTGTACATACTCTTCCATTTTAATGGAAAGTTCGCACAGAGAATAGCAGATCGTCCTTCCTCCCGGACGGCGTTCATATGCCAGAAGCAGCATATCTCTGGCATCCTCGTATCTTCGATTGATCTTGTAAAGGTCACTAATGGTGCACAGCATCATAACACTTTTGACTCTGCGCCAGTCAATGGTATCCGCAATCTCCGCAGCCTGCGCATACTCCCCACGGCTGATCAGGTCTTTGATTTCTTCCGCTCTTAATTTATATTCACTCTTATCCAAGGTATTTCGCTCCCTTAACCTTTTCTTATCCTAAGCTTCTCATTCCCCCGGGTATACTACCCCACTTTTTTCTTATTCAGTGTACCATAGTACCCATTGATATGTCAAAATCAAACTGGGCAAAATGTATGGAAATCTCCCCTTCGGAATACTACCCACGAAAGTGGGATGACTTCTTGGGCTTTTGACGTTTTTTCGCCTGTCGGATTGCTTCTTTGCGTCGGTTACGAAGGTCCTGATCCACCGAACGATACCGGGATCTGGAACGATTTCTTCTGCGGTTAAATCTCCAGGTCAGGCGGGTACTGCGGTGGGCAAAATGATAATTCTTGAAAAACGTACGTAATAGCAGTGCAAGGAAGATCAATACCGCAATTCCCACGATACAGAAAAATACTTTTACCACATTAATGAAAATAACCGCAGGACCACCGGAAGTGCTGTTTTCCTCCTCCGGAGATGTCTCCTGTGCAACCGTTGGAATTCCACCATTGTTTCCGGTGTTATCTCCTGCTGTTTCGGTTGTCTCTGTATTGTCCGCCTCTGTGGTCGTTGTGCCTGACTGCGTTTCATCGGTTGCACCGCTTTCCTCTGCAGACTCCGCGGTCTCTGCCGTATTTTCCCGGAAGACACTACTGCCCTTTTCCGCTGCCGTAAAGTCCAGGGATGCCGTTCCCAGTACCACATCATTGTAAGTATAAGTGATCACAGCCACCTGTCCTGGTTCTGTATTATCATAGGAAATACTGGACACTGCATCCTGAAAGGTGATGGTGTTCGGCAAAGTGATGCTGTCCGTCTGGTTCAGTTCCAGAATCGGTTTGGAGTTGCCGAAAATATCATTCCCACTGTAAAAAGATCCTGCATTCTCGATATTATACTTGGTCTCTGTCTGAGAAATGTTCACTCTCTGAAAATTGCTGAAACCATAATCAAACAGAGCGATTGTATCTTCATAGTAATTCGGATTTTCGTCTTTCATGACCACACAGATCAGCTTCATGCCGTCTTTTTCCGCACAGGACACCAGTGTACTGCGGGCAACATCGGTGTAACCGGTCTTACAGCCTACCAGATACGGATATGCATATTTACCGCCGGGGATCAGTTCCATCTTGTTGACTTCCATAATATCATCTGGCTGGCGTTCCGACGGCAAAATGTGCAGCATATGTGTCATTGTCATTTTACACAGCGCTTCGTTGGCAAAAAAAGCTCTTCCGATCATCGCCAGGTCATAGGCACTGGTGTAATGATCCTCATTGGGAAGTCCGTTGGGATTGACGAAATTGGAATCAACACACCCCAGTTCCTTGGCTCTTTCATTCATGATCGGTGCAAAGTCCTGCCAGGTCGTTCCGGAAATATGCTCTGCTACCGCGAAAGAAACTTCATTGGCGGAGCGGATCAGAATGGCATTCAGACATTCCTCCATGGTCAGCTGCTCGCCGGGGTCAATAGCGATATGGTTGCTTCCGGGATCAATATCGTGTACCGCATCATAGGAGAAATCCACGATCTCATCCATGCTGCAGCGCTCGGATGCGATCAATGTTGTCAGAATTTTGGTGGTACTGGCAGGGTATTCCTGCTGATGGATATTTTTGGCATAAAGGATCGCTCCGGTATCCGCATCCATCAAAATGGCGGATTCTGCGCTGACTACCGGTCCCGTAGGCCAGTTTGCCACTTCATTGGACTGAATGGCCAGTGCCTGATTGCGGGCGATGTTCTCTTCTTTGATCGTTGCAGCAGAGACACTAAGCCCCTGAGATGCAAAAAGGCAGAGAGCGCTGATTCCCATCACTGCCCTGGTTAAAAAACTTCTATATGAAAAATGCCTGAAAAACTGCATGTATAAATCCTTCCTGATATCTTCAAAATAAAATGGTGTATGATAATGCGTATTCTTTATCATACACCATTTTACCTAAAAACCAAAGTCTTATCTCTATTTTTTAATTCTTTTTAAGACCTTCTGCGAACGCTGTCATTCTCTATACGGAATACCGTAAATGTTCCTGTCCGTCGAAGTCTTTCCACACAAAATTTTTGCCTTCCCAGATCATGTATCCGTGCCAGCTTTCTTCCTTGGGAATCGACACGGACCCCGGATTCATGCAGATATACTGCTCTGTCTCATGAACAACGCATTTCGGCACATGAGTATGACCGTGCAGTAAAATATCTCCGGAATGCAATGGCGGCAGTTTCTGCTCATTATAGATATGTCCATGGGTGGCATAGATTGCCTGCGTCCCTTCCGCAAGTACACAATAATCACTCAGCACCGGAAATTCCAGCACCATCTGATCCACCTCCGTATCGCAATTACCGCGTACACAGTAGATATCATTTTTCCGCTCGTTCAATAAAGCGATCACTTCCTTGGGCGCATAATCTCTGGGCAGATCATTTCTGGGGCCGTGGTATAAAATATCCCCCAGTAAAAGCAGCCTGTCGGCCCCTTCCTCCGTATATGCTTCCAACAGTTTTCGACAGTAATATGCCGATCCGTGAATATCCGATGCAATCATCCATTTCATAAATTTTCTCCTCCTACTGCCAGTATAATCCCCCGGCCTGTGACTTGACAAGCTTTCTCAGATAAAGTACATTGACAATACAGATTACTATAAGAAAGGCTGAGATTACCATGAGGTTACGAAATATTACCGGTTCCCGGGAAGTTATTGCGGAAAGTCCCTATGTCGTACCGGAAGATACCCTGGAAGCATGCCCCGGAACCTGGCATGAGATTTTCGGAAACGATCATCCGATCCATATTGAGATCGGTATGGGAAAAGGACGTTTCCTAAATACCCTTGCAAAGCAGAATCCGCAGATTAATTATGTGGGAATTGAAAAATATTCCAGCGTATTGCTCCGCGCGATCCAGAAAATGGAAGAGGACGAGCTTCCCAACCTGAAATTCATCCGTATGGATGCAGAAGACATCGATAAGGTATTCGGAAAAGGTGAAGTGGACCGCATTTATCTGAATTTCTCCGATCCCTGGCCCAAGGACCGTCATGCGAAGAGAAGACTTCCTTCGAGACAGTTTCTGGCCCGCTATGATGTGATCCTGAAAAAAGAGGGTACGCTGGAATTCAAGACAGACAACCGCCCGTTGTTTGATTTTGCAATAGAGGAACTGGAGCCCGCCGGATGGAAAGCGCAGGTGATCACCTACGATCTACATAACGATGCCGCGCTGATGGAGGGGAACGTCATGACCGAATACGAGGAAAAGTTTTCCTCCGTTGGCAATCCCATCTGCAAATATATTATTTACAGATAAGGCCCCGAATATAGAATCTTATTTTTGAGATACTATCAACAACAGATAACAGAAAGGAAGGATACTTATGGAATATACGTTTACCGTTGCTAATTTTGAGGAAGAAGTTCTGAACTCCCCTCTGCCCGTTCTGGTAGATTTCTACGCAGACTGGTGCAATCCCTGCAAGATGATGGCTCCTACCGTGGCAAAGCTGGCAGAAGCTTACGAGGGAAAAGTAAAGGTCGGCAAGATCAATGTGGATGAGAACATGACCATCGCCCAGAAGTACCGCGTGGCAAGCATTCCGAATTTTGTGATCTTCAGAGACGGACAACCCGTGGCCAACTTCGTCGGCGCCATGTCCGAAGCAGACTTCCGTGAGAAGCTGGAGCAGGTGATTCTGTAAAAATCAGTTTTTTAAACCCGGGTACGGTGAGCGGATGCCTCTGCCGTATCCGGGTTTTTGATTTTTTACAGATATTTTCCCGTAATGCTGTCGGCATCTGCTTTGATCTGCTCCAGAGTTCCCACAGCAACGACCCTGCCGCCGTCTTCTCCGCCGCCGGGTCCCATATCAATGATGTAATCGGCATTGCGTATCACATCCAGATCATGTTCAATGACAAGTACCGTTGCCCCATTGTCTATCAGCGCCTGAAATACCTGCAATAAAGTCTGTACATCTAACGGATGCAGTCCGATCGTCGGCTCGTCGAATACAAACACGGAATCCGACTGTCCTCTGCCCAGTTCACTGGCCAGTTTCAGCCGCTGGGCTTCCCCGCCGGAAAGGCTGGGTGTCTCTTCTCCCAGAGTCAGATATCCCAGTCCCAGATTTTTCAGGACTTCCAGCCGCTGATGGACCACTTTCCATTCTTGTGTTGCCTGCAGCGCCGTCGTGACATCCATCTCCATCATCTGGGGCAGGGAATAACGCATCCCCTGTTTGTTCTCATAACAAATCTCCCAGGCTTCTCTGGCATAACGGGAACCGCCACACTCCGGGCAGGGCACATCCACATCCGGCAGGAACTGCACGTCCAGACTGATCTGTCCGGTACCGTCGCAGACCGGGCATCTTAATTTTCCGGTATTGTAGGAAAAATCTCCCGCCTTATATTTCTTATTTTTCGCATCTGCGGTTTTTGCATAAATTTTCCGCAGTTCGTCATGCACATTGGCATAAGTGGCTACCGTGGACCGCACATTGATGCCGATGGGGGATGCATCGATCAGTTTTACATGGGCGATGCCCTCTGCGGTGATACTTTTTACATGGCCGGGCAAATGTTCGCCGTTTAACTTTGCTTCCAGTCCGGGAATCAGGCTTTCCAGCACCATGGTGGTCTTCCCGGAGCCGGAGACACCGGTAACGACCGTAAGTCTTCCTTTGGGAATATCTATTTCCAGAGGTTTTACCGTATGGATGGCATCTGTGGACAAATGAAGCTTTCCCGGTGCAAATATTTCCTCCCGGGTGATGGGCTTACGGATACGCATATCCGCAGTCTGCGCCAGAAAAGGACCGATCATGGACTCTTTTTTTGCGATTACCTGTGGAATCGTACCCTGTGTGATCACATAGCCGCCTCCGGCACCGGCTTCCGGTCCCATCTCGATCAGCCAGTCCGCTTCGGATAATATCTGGGTATCATGATCTACCAAAATGATGGAATTGCCATCAGCAATTAGATCATGCATCACGGCATTCAGTCCCACGATATTCGAAGGATGCAGACCGATGGAGGGCTCGTCCAGCACATAGAGTACCCCGGTGGTACGGTTTCGCACCGCCCGGGCCAGCTGCATCCGCTGTCTTTCCCCGGTGGACAGGGAGGCTGCCGCACGGTCCAGAGACAAATAAGAAAGTCCCAGATCCATCAGCCTTTTCGCCACAGTCTGGAAAGATTCACAGATGGATTCCGCCATGGGGTGCATCTCTTCCGGCAGAGAATCCGGCACTCCCGCTACCCAGTCCACCAATTCTTTCAGGGGCATCTGGCAGGCCTGTGCCAGCCCTATCCCCCTAAGTCTCGGTACTCTGGCAGCTTCCGAAAGTCTGCTGCCGCCGCATTCCGGGCAGATATCCTCCTTTAAGAATTTTTCCACACGTTTCATGCCCTTTTCATCTTTTACCTTTGCCAGAGCATTCTCTACCGTGTATACCGCATTAAAATACGTAAAGTCCAGTTCTCCCGCCTGATTGGTCTTCTTCGCCTTATAGAAAATATGTTTCTTCTCCGCGGGTCCGTGATAAACGATCTCTTTTTCCCGGTCTGTCAGTTCCCGGAAGGGTACATCTGTCCGCACTCCCATTTCCCGGCAGACATCCGTCATCAATGACCACATGAGGCTGTTCCAGGGTGCTACCGCTCCCTCATCAATGCTTAGGGAATCATCCGGCACCAGAGAATCCAGATCCACGGTCCGCACACTTCCCGTACCACCGCACTTCGGACAGGCTCCCTGGGAATTGAATGCCAGTTCTTCTGCACTGGGAGCATGCTGACAGACCCCGTATCGGGGACACGGGACCCCCTCCCCCGCCGCTACTTTCAGGGTCGGCGGCACATAATGTCCGTTGGGGCAGCGATGGGAAGCCAGACGGGAATACATCAGACGCAGACTGTTCAAAAGTTCCGTGCCGGTTCCGAAGGTACTGCGGATCCCCGGGATGCCGGGACGCTGATGCAATGCCAGCGCTGCCGGAACATAGAGGACTTCATCCACCTGGGCTTTCGCCGCGCCGGTCATACGTCTTCTGGTGTAGGTGGACAGAGATTCCAGATAACGTCTGGAGCCCTCCGCATAGAGGACGCCCAGCGCCAGTGAGGATTTTCCCGAGCCGGATACTCCGGCGATCCCCACGATTTTGTGTAAGGGAACATCCACATCGATATTTTTCAGGTTATGAACCTTTGCACCTCTTACCTTGATATGCTTTGGTTCATTGGTTTCGTATTCCATGACAGCATTCCTCATCTTTTGATTTCATTTATTAAAACAGATCCAGCATATTGTCCAGATAGATTTCTTCTCTGACCTGCAGCTGGTACTCCGGTTTCGTCATATAATACAGTAAAAATTCCAGAACCAGTGCACTGCCCAGTCCCCGGCCCTCGATCTTATAATTGGAAAATCCCATGGGCAAGTAGATCTTCTGAATATCTTCCACGCTGATAAATCCCGGATTTTTCATGGCTTTGGAGAAACGATAGCCCTCCTCCGCCCCCGGCGAAGTACAGCTAAAATCCGGCTCCTCTCCCAGATTCCTGCGGCTGACGGCTTCGTAACATTCCTTCCTGTCCTTACAGCCAAAATAGCAGCATTCATTGCACAAAAATTCCACTTTTTCTTTCTGTGGTTCTGTCAGCATATTTAATTTTTCATAAGCCTTGTTCAGGCGGAAATCCGGTACAACATAGCGAAAATCGTCTCTGTCGGTCTCCTTTTTTAACGCTTCAAAATCCGTCAGGACTTTTGTGGTGGAGGATACCGGATAAAGCTCCGGATAATGACTTTTCAGATACTGTAACAGCAGCTCCGAGTGGACGATCACGCCGTTCTCCGGGGTTGCATTTTCCGCAAACAGGGCACAGAGTTCATTGCATTTTCTGTCGGAAAGATGTTCTTCGATAAGCTTTGAATTGCTGAAGGTCAGACGGGCTGAGATCCCGTATTCCTGTAACAGTGCCAGCACTTCTCCTGCGTCGTGATCCTCCAGTGAGACCCGGCCGCCTCCCCAGATGCAGTCCGGCGGGGCCCCGTAGATGGAACCGATGTCGCACCAGTCGTAAAAATATTCTCGATGCTCCCGAAACAACGGCAGGAACATTCTGTATAATTCATAGAATTCAAACAGACCGGGAAGATGGTAATGGGCTGTTTGTTTATTCATGTTTTTGCTTCCTCCGTATTATTTTTCATATTCAAAATATTTCAAAAATCCCCATTTAGAAAATGTTAAACAGGGATAACCATAGGTATATTATAGCCTATCCAGAAAAATGAGACAATTGAATATAATTAAAATTCCGGCGACCACCTCTCTGGTAATCGCCGGAACCACGTTTATTTATTTTCCCCAGACTTCCTCCGCCACCTCTTTCACAAGTCGGAGTTTTGCCCACTGTTCTTCCTCGGTCAGCTTGTTGCCGATCTCGCAGGAAGCAAATCCGCACTGGGGGCTTAAGTATAATCTTTCCAGTGGAATGTATTTTGCCGCATCATGGATTCTGTCAATGACAAGCTGTTTGTCCTCCAGTACGGGAGACTTGGTAGTGATCAGTCCCAGAACGACCTTTTTCTCCCCGGATACCTTGGCCAAAGGTGCGAAACCGCCGGATCTCTCATCATCAAACTCCAGGAAATAGGCATTCACATCCTCTTCTCCGAACAGGATATCCGCTACGGAATCATAGGCACCCTCGCTTGCGTAGGTGGAATGGAAATTACCGCGGCATACATGGGTGTTGATGATCATATCCTTCGGTGCATTGGCGATCACCTTATTGTTAATATCCTTGTGGGCTTTCTGGAACTCCACAATTCCCTCTCTGGTGGTTCCGTACAGGGTATGACCGATCTTGTCTGCGAACATGCCCCAGGTGCAGTCATCCAGCTGTAAGTTCCGGCATCCTGCCGCATAGAGATCATCGATCACTTTTCCGTAGGCCGCCACGATGTCATTTACCAGTTCCTGCTCATTCGGATAATGCTTCTCTGTGCAGCCTCGGTTAAAGGGCATGGTAAACTGTGCCAGAAACTGGGCGGGAGAAGGTATGGTCTGCTTTGCTACGGTATTTTCATCCTCTAATGCTTTTACAAACCGGAAATGATCTACAAAAGGATGCTCCCCGGTCAGTCCGATCTTGCCTACAATATAGGTATCATCCACCATGGCCGCCTCGCCGTGGAACGGAAGTCCCGTCTTGGTAGGGGTATGGCCGATGCCGTCGAATCCCCACATGAAATCCAGATGCCAGGTGGCTCTGCGGAATTCACCGTCTGTGATCACATGATAGCCCAGCTCTTTGATCTTGCTCACAAGCTCTGTGATGGCTTCATCTTCCACTTTCTTCAGTGCCGCAGCATCGATCTTTCCTTCATTGAACTGTCTTCTTGCTTTCTTCAACTTCTCCGGTCTTAAAAAACTTCCTACGAAATCATAGCGAAAAGGTGTCTGTAAATTGCTCATTGTCATTCTCTCCATTTCTTTGTCGTTTTTTGAATTGTCCTCATTATAAGAGAAATGATGAAATCCGCAAAATACGTAAAAATAAGGGTTGTCCATAGTTTAAAGCTATGGACAACCCATTCATCCTAAATACTTCTGCAGTGCTTCCAGGTAGGTAGTACCCAGTCTGCTGAGCATTCCTTTTCTGTGTGTGATATAACCGATCCGCATGTCACTCTCATCTGCCAGTGGCACGGCGATAATATCTTTTCCGTTTAATTTTTTATCGATCACGCCGCTGCACACGGTGTAACCGTTCAGGCCGATCAGCAGATTGAACAGTGTCGCTCTGTCCCGCACACGGATATTTTTCCTGCGTTCAAAATCAGAGAAGATTTCCTCTGAAAAATAAAAGGAATTGTGCTCTCCCTGTTCAAAAGACAGGTACGGGTATTCTTCCAGTTCTTCGTTCGTAATTATGCTGTTACCCGCCAGCGGATGTTTTCTGCTGATAAATACATGGGGACTGGCAACAAACAACTGGTGGAATTCCAGATCATGGGATTTCAACAGCTTGCTGAGTACCGCTTCATTGAAATCATTCAAAAACAGGATTCCGATCTCGCTGCGCAGACGCGCCACATCTTCTATGATCTCATAGGTCTGTGTCTCCCGCAGGCTGAAATCGTATTCTTCCTGCCCGTACTGTTTGATCAGGTCCACGAATGCGTTGACGGCAAAGGAATAATGCTGGGTGGATACGCAGAACTGTTTTTTGCCCCCGGGATTTCCCTTGTATTTATCCTCAAGGATCGCCGCCTGCTCCAGCACCTGTCTCGCATATCCCAAAAAGTCATCTCCCTCTTTGGAAAGCGTGATCCCCTTGTTGGTCCGGTTGAAAATAACAATATTCATTTCCTTTTCCAACTCGTGGATCGCGTTGGTTAAACTGGGCTGTGAAACATACAGCCTGTTGGCTGCTTCCGTGATGGTGCCGGTCTCTGCCACCGTTATTACATACTTTAATTGCTGAAGTGTCATTCTTTTCCCTATTTTTTATCCTTTTTACTTTCACCGTAAATGGCGACAGCAACGCACAGGATCGCTGCTGCAATCGCCAGCCAGAATGCCAGATCCATATATTGTCACTCCCAAAGTTTTCAAAATCTCTTCCTAAGGTTAGCACTCGCTAACCTCCGTGTCAATCATTCTTCCTTTGGGAAACAGGATTTATTCTCAGACAATATCTTTCAGTTCTTCCTCTTCCTGGCATTTCATTTTCTCGATTTCTTTTTTATTGATTTTCTCTGCTATAACAGAAATTACCGCCGTTCCGATGATAAGTATCGCAGCCTCTAATCCGGTATTTTCATAATCCACAAATAAGGATACTACAAACATGATAAGTGAGGTAACGATCAGACCAGCCTCTATGTATTTTAATTTTTCCCGCCAGCGCTGCATCATAAGATCAGTCCCTCCCTTGCATCCACACCAGTCTCCCTGCGGTTCAGGTAATCAAACGAAATCATCTTATGTTTCACATAGAGCCGCTCGAGTGTCATAATGGGAATCTTGTAAGAATCTCCCCGTTCTTCCCAATATCCCACGCCGTCTTCTCTCTCCTGCTCGATCAGCATGTGAATGTACGGATCTTTGTCGGTGTAGCAGATGTAGAACTTTTTCAGGCTTCCCATAGTAGGCGTGACTGCGATCTCCACATGGCCCGTCCGGTATTTCGCCAGCCACTTGATGGCATATTCGATCTGGGAAAAATCCGTGACGGTCTCCACCT
>OAVJ01000558.1_pt1 | contig 21261 bp, 18 predicted proteins | sample 1516901 | NCBI WGS metagenome assembly OAVJ01 (sample SAMEA2580073, study PRJEB22360) | human gut metagenome | biome: human gut; feature: human-associated habitat; material: faeces | place: Denmark | collected 2008/2010 | reverse complement strand
AATTGCGATAGTAATCTATCGGAAGAATATGAGGAACTGGATTACAGCAGAGGGATTATGCTCAGCGGGAAATCGCTGATTTATCGGGAGACGGATATTATCAGTGATGAGTCGCGTGTGGAAATGGAATATTATAAGAAGGTATATAAGCCCAATAACTGGCATTATTCGCTGCAGGTTGTGATCGCAAAAGATCATCATTTCCTCGGTACAATTACGTTTTATCGCACCATTGGAAAGGAAAATTTTAAATACGATGACATTTTTGTTCTCGATATGCTCAAAGACCATCTGGCCTATCGGATGGAAAAGCATCAAAGACGGGCAGGGGAGGAAGGAGAAAAGCTTACGGTAACGCAGGCCGTGGAACAATATGGACTGACGCGGCGGGAGGATACGATCCTTCGAAATCTGATGCAGGGAAAGGAAAATCCGGTGATCTGCGAGGAACTGACCATCAGCACCAATACGCTCAAAAAACATATTTTAAACATATACCGGAAACTGGGAATACGCAATCGTGTACAACTGTTTAAAATGATCCGGGAGCATGATGAAGCCGAATAGAAGTTATAGGAATTGAGACTTGTTCAGGGCAGAGTACAATGCTATAATGAGGAATGGATTTTACGCAACAATTCAAGAATTGGAGAAATGGCATGTACCGAAAAACTGTAGAGGAATTGCAAAAGGACCAGAGAGAAAAGCTGGTCATCGATATAAGAAGTGAGCAGGATTATATAAAGGAAACTTATCCCGGCGCAAAACATATTTTCTGGGAAGAATTTATGGAGCACATTGGGGAGATCCCGAAGGAACTGCCGGTGTATCTGTTTTGCTATACCGGGCAAAGAAGCGATGAAATTGCGGAAGATTTGTCAGAACAAGGGTATGAGATTTACAGCATTGAGGGAGGATATCGTTCCTATCTGCGCAAGAAACTGGCCGATTTTATGAAGGAAGATGACGGGACTGCAGAACGATTAGCAGACAAGGCTGCAGATGCGGAACGAAGCATTATTAAAAAATTTAAAAAGACCGTATGGAGACCTTTTACAAAAGCGATCAATGCGTATGGAATGATACAGGATGGAGATAAGATTGCAGTGTGCATATCCGGAGGAAAGGATTCCATGCTCATGGCAAAATTATTTCAGGAGCTGGAACGACACGGAAAGAAAAATTTTGAAGTTGTTTTTCTGGTCATGAATCCGGGATATAATGAGGTGAATTACCAGACAATTTTAAATAATGCGAAAATGCTCAATATTCCGATTACGGTGTTCCGGACAGAAATTTTTGATACCGTTGTGGATATTACGGATTCCCCGTGCTATCTTTGTGCACGGATGCGCAGAGGGTATCTGTACAGTAAAGCACGGGAATTAGGATGTAATAAGATCGCGCTTGGACACCACTTTGACGATGTCATCGAGACCATTGTGATGGGAATGTTGTACGGTGCGCAGATTCAGACGATGATGCCGAAGCTGCACAGTACAAATTTTGAGGGAATGGAACTGATCCGCCCGCTGTATCTTGTGAGGGAAGCGGATATCATTCACTGGGCACAGTACAATGACCTGCATTTCATTCAGTGTGCCTGTCGTTTTACCGAAGGGTGTGCATCCTGTGGAGGAACAGAAAAAGGGTCAAAGAGAGCAGATGTGAAGCGTCTGATCCACAAGCTCGAACAGGAGAATCCTTATGTAGCCAAAAATATTTTCCGCAGTGTGGAGAATGTAAATTTAAATACCGTGATTGGATATAAAAAAGATGGAGTGAGACATCATTTCCTGGATACCTATGAGGATGCCGGAAAAACGAAAGAGGAATAAAAAACCGGATACCGCTGCTGGTGATAAACAAAAGCGGTATCCGGTTCTTTTTATGTATTCGTATATTCCGGCAGGAAAGATTATTCTGCGTCTTTTGGCAGATGAAGATGTTTCTTGATAGCCGCAAAACTTTCGGCACTGATCACATGCTCAATACGGCATGCATCTTCTGTAGCTACTTTCGGATCGACACCCAGCGCGACCAGTCCTTTGGAAAGCAGCTCATGCCGCTCGTAGATCATTTCTGCGATGGCACGTCCTTCGTCTGTCAGATATATAAATCCGGCGTCTGTGACCGTGATCTGATTTTTTTCACGGAGATTTTTCATGGCGATACTGACACTTGATTTTTTAAAGCCAAGTTCGTTGGCAATGTCAACGGAACGCACCACCGGAAGTTTTTTACTTAATATTAAAATAGTCTCTAAATAATTCTCGGATGATTCCGTACTATGCATGATTGATTCCTCCCAATGTTACCTTTTGTTTCATTAAGTAGGATTATAACATAATCTGCGTAAATGGTCTAGCAAAAAAATTAACAAAAGTTGTTGACAACTAATGGGAGTTAGGATATACTAACATTGAATCAGAAAAAACGTATGGATCGTCCTCTTTGTTTGATGGAAGGAGTGGTAGTAATGGGTACCGCAATTGTATTAATCATCTTGTTAGTAGTGGTTTCTCTTGTGATTAGAAGCATCATCAAAGACAAAAAAAATGGAAAATCCATAACCTGTGGTGGTGACTGCAAGAACTGTCATGGGTGCCATTAATTAAATGTTCAACATACTTTATTGCAAAGAGACTGGCTTGTGCCGGTCTTTTTGTCGTTGCCTGGTTCCGGGAGAGGACGGGCGAAGCAGTTGAATCCCCTGGGTGTGAGTGTTATAATGATTCAGGCAAATAAATATAAAGGAAAAGGGATTATGAGAAAATTACTGATTTATCTGAACGAATACCGCAAAGAATGTATTCTGGCGCCGCTGTTTAAGCTGTTAGAAGCATCTTTTGAACTGGTTGTTCCGCTTGTTGTGGCAGCGATTATCGATCATGGAATTGCGGCATCAAACAAGTCTTATATTTTTAAGATGGGAGGCGTTATGGTGCTGCTTGCACTGATCGGACTGGCATGTTCGATTACGGCACAGTACTTTGCGGCGAAAGCGGCGGTAGGGTTTTCTACCAAAGTCCGCTATGCACTGTTTTCCCATATTCAGAAACTGTCTTTTTCGGAAATGGATACCATTGGGACTTCTACGCTGATCACACGTATGACCAGCGATATCAACCAGACGCAGTCGGGCGTCAATATGGTACTCCGGCTGTTTTTAAGGTCTCCGTTTATTGTATTTGGTGCCATGATCATGGCATTTACCGTGGATGTAAAGGCAGCGCTGATTTTCGTCGTTACAATTCCACTTTTGTCGGTTGTTGTTTTTTCCGTGATGCTTGTCAGTATTCCGCTGTTTAAGAAGGTACAGCGCGGGCTTGATGAGGTTCTCGGACACACGCGGGAAAATTTAGACGGTGCCCGTGTCATCCGTGCCTTTAACAAGCAGGAAGAGGAAACGAAGGATTTTAATGAGAGCAACGCTTATCTGACAAAGATTCAGATGCTGGTAGGAAGAATTTCCACATTGATGAACCCTCTGACTTATGTGATTATTAATTTCGCAATTATTGCGGTGATCTGGGTCGGAGGCCGGCAGGTTGACATCGGACGGATCAGTCAGGGTGAGGTGATTGCACTGGTAAACTATATGTCACAGATACTGGTGGAGCTGGTAAAACTTGCAAATCTGATCATTACCATCAATAAGGCGATTGCCTGTGGAAACCGTATTCAGGAGGTGCTTGAGGTAGTACCGACGATTACGGATTCTGTCACAGAGACAAAGAAAAGCGCATCCGGTGAACTGGAGGTGGAATTTTCCCATGTTTCCATGAAATATGCGGGAAATGCGCAGGATTCTCTTACAGATATTAATCTGAAAGTGAAAAAAGGACAGACAATTGGAATTATCGGTGGAACCGGTTCCGGTAAAAGTTCGGTGGTCAACCTGATCCCGCGTTTTTACGATGTATCCCAGGGAAGTATAAAAGTTGCGGGAACCGATGTGCGTGAGTATCCGCTTGCGGATCTGCGGCAGCGCATTGGTGTTGTCATGCAGAAAGCCGTATTGTTTCAAGGAACGATTGCACAGAATCTGCGCTGGGGAAATCCGGATGCGACAGAGGAACAGTTGTGGCATGCGATTGAAGTGGCTCAGGCAGCGGATGTGGTAAAGGGAAAAGAAGGCGGTCTGGATTATGTGATTGAACAGGGCGGACGAAATCTCTCCGGCGGACAAAAGCAGCGTCTGACGATTGCCCGTGCCGTTGTAAAAGATCCGGAGATTCTGATTCTCGATGACAGTGCATCGGCACTGGATTTTGCCACCGATGCGCGCCTGAGGGCCGCACTGCGTAATCTGCAGGGAAATAAAACCATATTTATTGTTTCCCAGAGAACTTCCTCCATCCAGTTTGCAGACCAGATACTGGTGATGGATGACGGACAGGCAGTGGGACTGGGAACGCATGAGGAGTTGCTTGAAAACTGTGAAATTTATCGTGAGATTTATGAATCTCAGTTTAAGAAAGAAGATCTGAGAAAGAACGGAGGTGCAGGAAATGTCTAAGCAGAAGAATATGACCGGACAGATTGCAACACTGAAAAAAGTGATGCATTATCTGAAACACTATATTCCCATACTGATTCTGTCTGTTGTGCTGGCAACGGTGACAGTGGCACTGACACTGTATTTCCCGATTCTGACCGGACGGGCGATTGACCTGATTCTGGACAAAGGAAATGTGGATTTTCCGGGGATTCTTGCAATTGCAAAAGAAGGCGTAATTGTAATTGGCATCACGGCTGCGGCACAGTGGATTATGAATATGTGCAATAACCGTATGACATACAATATTGTCCGTGATATCCGAAGGGATGCGTTTGAGAGGATCGAGCATCTGCCGTTGTCTTATATTGACAGTCATTCCCATGGGGACATGGTCAGCCGTATCATTGCGGATGTGGACACGTTTGCGGATGGTCTGCTGATGGGATTCACACAGCTGTTTACCGGTCTGGCAACGATCATCGGTACTTTGCTGTTTATGCTCTTTGTCAATGTTAAGATTACGGTAGTGGTTGTGCTTCTGACACCGATTTCTTTGTTTGTGGCTGGCTTTATTGCAAAAAAGACGTATTCCATGTTTCAGCTGCAGACGCAGACGAGAGGAGAACAGACAGCGCTGATTGAAGAGATGGTCGGAAATCAGAAGGTCGTACAGGCATTTTGCCATGAAAAGGAAGCACTCGGACAGTTTGCGGATGTAAATGACCGTCTGCAGAAATATTCGCTGCGGGCAACCTTTTTTTCGAGTCTGGTGAACCCGAGTACACGTTTTGTTAACAGTCTGGTATATGCAGCTGTGGGAATTACGGGAGCACTTGCCGTTATTCTGACAGGCGGAGCATTTTCTGTCGGAAATCTTTCCTGTTTTTTGTCTTATGCAAATCAGTATACCAAGCCGTTTAATGAGATTTCGGGGGTTGTGACAGAATTGCAGAATGCCCTGGCATGTGCGGCGCGTTTCTTTGAACTGATTGAGGCAAAAGAAGAAGAGCCGGATGCAGCAGATGCGTATCAGTTAGAACAGGCAGACGGAACGGTAGACATTGACCATGTGTATTTTTCCTATGTGCCGGAGCAGAAGCTGATCGAGGATTTTAATCTGCATGTACAGCCGGGACAGAGGATTGCCATTGTCGGCCCAACCGGATGTGGAAAAACGACACTGATTAATCTTTTGATGCGTTTTTATGATGCTGATTCCGGGCATATCCAGGTGAGCGGACATGATGTGATGCACATGACCAGACACAGCCTGCGGAAAAATTATGGAATGGTATTACAGGAAACGTGGCTGAAAAAGGGAACCATCCGGGAGAATATCTGTATGGGAAAACCGGATGCAATCGAGGAAGAAATGATTGCAGCGGCAAAAGCAAGCCATGCACACAGCTTTATCCGCAGACTGTCGAAAGGGTATGATACTGAGATTACAGAAGATGGGGGCAATCTGTCACAGGGACAAAAGCAGCTTCTTTGTATTACCCGTGTCATGTTATGCCTTCCGCCGATGCTGATTCTTGACGAGGCTACTTCCTCTATTGATACAAGAACGGAAATCCGTATACAGAAGGCATTTCTGACGATGATGAAGGGACGTACAAGTTTCATTGTGGCGCATCGTCTTTCCACGATCCGGGAGGCAGACAGTATTCTGGTCATGAAAGACGGAAAGATTATCGAACAGGGAAATCATGATACCCTGCTGGCACAGAACGGCTTTTATGCAACGCTGTATAACAGTCAGTTTGATCAGGGTTAAAGCCCGGTTTCGGCTTTATAAGAGTATGCATTGGAGATGCGTGTGTTTTCTGCCGTCAGCGTAACCGGTTCCCGGTAATAGGCAATTACCGGAGTGCCGACCTGTAGAGTCTGAAACAGTTTTTTTGCCTTTTTCGGAGGCACATTGATACAGCCGTGAGAACCGGAAGTTTTGTAGATCTCTTTGCCAAATGTGCTGCGCCAGCTTGCATCGTGGATGCCGACATTGTAGGCAAACGGCATGAAATATCTGACATCGGACGCATAATTTTCGCCGACAAGTGTGGCATCTTTCTGTTTGTATGCAATCTTAAAGATGCCATCCGGTGAGCCGTTTCCGCGGCTGATGTTTCCCGAAACAATGCCGGTGTCTGTGACAAGTGATCCGTCCTTGTAATACCAGAGATGCTGGCTGGTATAGTCAATTTCCACATAAGTATTGCCGATATCATCCAGTCCGCTCTGCATGGCGCGCTGCTCATAGACAGGTTCCCGTTTTACAGGTTTTCCACCTTTTAAGTCTTTTAAGAGCTCTTTTTTTTCTTTGGATTTGTCAATTACCCAGCCGTAATCGCCACCGCCGATTTTTACGGTGTCCCCTTTGCTTGTCTTGAATTTCCGTACATCCCCATAGGTGTTGTAAGTACTTGCCAGATGCTGGACATAGGAAGTCAGCCGGGTATCATTGATGGAAACCGAACCGTCTTTTTTGAGGTCAAGTAAAGACAGGATACCGGCTTTATCCAGCCCTTCATCAGCTCCTTTGATTTCGTAGGTGACGGTTGCGGCCATATACCGGTCAAGCTGTGAAACCGTATCTGCAATCTGCTGGTCATCTGCCGTTACGGACGGTTTTTCGTAGCAGGCATCGGAAAGCGTGAGTGTAGTTTCCTGATCGTCTATGGCTTTTTGGATTTCCTTTATGATCTCATCGCGGATGGGGGTATTTCCTGGTGTCTCATTTACGATGGTATAATCATCATCCGTAATACGCAGATGTGCATTCTCCGGTGCTTCGATATAGGAAGGATCAAAGATAGCCAGCGCATCGGTCAGCTGGTTTAATGCGGTTTCATCGTAGTGAAAAGAACGGTTCAGATCTATTTGGTGTTTTTGAAACAGGGCAACCGGCCACAACAGGATTTTCTGCTGTTTTACAAGCGATTGTTCTTCACCGGAACGTTTGTAAGTATAGGAAAAGTCACTTCCGGAAAGTGTGTATTTGTTCCCTTTGCGATCCGTTATGTGCAGCTGGTAATTTTGCGCGGAAGCAATGTTTTTTGCTTCCAGATCATCCGCAGTCTGGTTGCCACAGGAAATCCCACCGATGGTTGTATGGGGGAAATAATGCCCGTGGTAATAAACACAAAAACCTGCATAGACGCCGATGACAGCTGCACCTGTACCGCAGAGAATGCCGCGGAGTACCCTCAAAGAGGTTGTTCGTTTTGCCATAAAACTCTCCTTTTTATGAGATGTGATCTGGTTTTAAATGAGGAACCGGCATATACACCGGTACACCGTTTTGATAGGTGAGAGAAACCTCTCCCTGGATTAACGGGTAAAGATAGTTGTAAAGCTCCTGACGGATATCGTTTCCGTGTGCATTGATCCATTCACGCGGGATGGATTTTGCCTCATTGGCAATGCCGCGGATCGGGGCATGGTCATAGGCTACTGCATATGGGGTATTCGAGGTGCGCGTCAGGGTTACCATGGAGGCGGTTACACCTTCCTCAGCGAGCAAAACAGCATGTTCTCCGAGTGCAAATGCCTCTGACTGATCGGTAGCAGATGCCAGATGGGAGGCACAGCGCTGCAATACATTGATTTCTATGGAACGGACTTTGACGCCGATGTTTTCCTTGACCAGAAATTCAAGTGCTTTTCCGGCTCCGGAGAGCTGCTGGTGTCCGAACTGGTCAGCCACTGCTTTGGAAGCTGTGATGTAGTCTCCGTTTTTGTCACGGATTCCCTCGGATACGGCAACAATTACATTGTTTAATGTTTTTAATTTGTTCCGGATATCGGTCAGAAACTGCTCTTTGTCAAATGCAACTTCCGGGAGATAAATAAAATGCGGGGCAGTGTTGTAGTCATTTCGCGCCAGGGCGCTGGCAGCAGTGAGCCATCCGGCATCGCGCCCCATAATTTCTACGATAGTGACGCTTTTTACCGCGTAAATAAACGTATCGTGTGCAATTTCCAGCATTGTGGATGCAATGTATTTGGCGGCAGAACCGAATCCGGGTGTGTGGTCGATCATGCATAGATCGTTGTCAATGGTCTTTGGAACTCCGATAATCCGGATGTCGCTCTTGATTTTGGCGGCATAATCGGATAATTTAAGTACAGTATCCATGGAGTCATTGCCACCGATATAGAAAAAGGCTTTGATGTTTAACTTTGCAAACTGGTTGAAGATGAATACATAAGCAGAGTCGTCATCTTTGTAGTCCGGAAGTTTGTGCCGGCAGGAACCTAAATACATTGCCGGTGGAACTTTTAACCGGTTAAGGGTTTTTTCATCCGGGATCATCTGGGAAAGATTCAGATAACGCTCATTTAAAATACCGAGGATTCCATTGATTGCCCCGTAGCAGGTGTCGTACTTGCCGGACTTTTTTATTCCGGAGATGACTCCGGCGAGACTGGCGTTGATTGCTGCGGTTGGGCCGCCTGACTGTGCGACCATACAGTTTGACTGATTCATATGTAGCTCCTTAAAATGATATAATGTATGTGTACTTCATTGTAGAGGTTTTGGAAAGGAATCGCAAGTGAAACAAATGAAAAATCATAATTTCTATGACAATTGCATGCTGTGTCCGCGCACATGCGGGGCGCAGCGCAGTAAGGGAAAAACTGGAATCTGTGGGGTGACAGAGACATTAAAGGTAGCACGGGCGGCTCTGCATTTCTGGGAAGAACCGTGTATCAGCGGAACAAAAGGTTCGGGAGCCGTCTTTTTTTCCGGCTGTGCCCTGCACTGTGTGTTTTGTCAGAATGAGCCGATTGCACAGGGGACTGCGGGAAAAGAAATCACACCGGAACGGCTGGTGGAGATTTTTCTGGAACTGCAGGAACAGGGGGCGAACAATATCAATCTGGTTACACCGGGGCAGTATGTGCCGCATATCATCCGGGCGGTAGAACAGGCGAGACGGCAGGGACTTGCGGTTCCTATTGTATACAATACGGGAAGCTATGAGAATGTGGATACCATCAAGGCACTGGAAGGAATCGTGGATATTTATCTTCCGGATTTTAAGTATATGGACCCGTTTCTTGCGGCAAAATATTCCCATGCACCAGATTATCCGCAGACAGCAAAGGCTGCAATTGCAGAGATGGTGCGTCAGCAGCCCCGGCCGGTGTTTGCGTGGGAAGAAAAAAGAGGCGAAGACGTGCCAGAGGAAGCCTGCGAGGGAGCTGTGATGAAGAGGGGTGTGATTGTGCGCCAGCTGCTTTTGCCCGGATGTCTGAAAGATGCCAGAAACATTGTCCGGTATTTATATGAAACATACCAGAACAAAATCTATGTGAGTCTGATGAGTCAGTATACGCCGCTAGAACATGTCAGAGATTATCCGGAACTTGCGCACCGGGTGAGCCGGCGCACATATGACCGCTATGTGGACGCTGCGATTGCGCTTGGAATTACCCAGGCTTTCATTCAGGAGCCGGGGGTGGCAAAAGAAAGTTTTATTCCGGATTTTTCAAATGCAGAAGGCGTGTGAAATAATTGGAAAAATGTGTAAAATTGACTGGTTTTTTGACAGATATTGTAGTACCATAGATACATATAAGAGGAGTAATCAGGGAGGTATATGATATGGCAGAAAAGCCGGCAGGACATATTCTGATCGAATGCCCGAATACCATTTTTCATCTGTATGCCCGTGATGAGGGAGAGTTATCAAAAATTGAGACCTTTCTGCGCAATATCCGCGGAATCAAGCGGCTTGGGCTGAATGATATTTATATATGGTGCAATCGTCAGGGAATTTTATATGTTACAAAATTTCATTATCGCAAGGATTTTTCCCTGTGGTTTAATATGAAATCCTACTATCTGTATTTTTTACAGAAATTCCGTTATCAGTTTGCGCAGTATGCGGGATAAATATTTGTTGTTACTGTGTATGAGAGACCGTCAGTGGATTGCACTGCGGTCTTTTTTCTTATATAATGAGGAAACAGGAAAAGCCTGAAACGAAAAAGGAGAGTGAATATGAGATTTCCGGAATTTTTAAAAGAACATGGAACGATCGGATTTGTTGCGCCGTCATTCGGCTGTGCGACAGAACCTTATTATACAGCATTTGCACATGCAAGAGAACGGTTTGGGCAGATGGGATATCATACACAGATGGGGCCGAATTGTCTGGTGGATAAGGGAATCGGGATCAGCAACGACCCGGCATTATGTGGCAAAGAACTGAATGAAAGCTATTGCGGAACCGAAAATGACGTCATTATTTCCTGCGGTGGCGGGGAGCTGATGTGTGAAGTTGTTCCGTATATTGATTTCGCAGGGATTGCGCAGGCGAAGCCAAAGTGGTATATGGGGTTTTCCGATAATACCAATTTTACGTTCTTATCTGCAACGATTGCGGATACGGCAGCTGTTTACGGACCGTGCGCAGCCGCGTTTGGAATGGAACCGTGGCATCCGGCCGTGCAGGACGCACTGGATCTGCTCTGCGGAAAGATTACCCGTGTGCATAATTATGATCTGTGGGAGAAAGAATCTGTCAAAGATGAAGAACATCCGCTGGCGCCGTATCATGTGACGGAGCCGGTGGAACTGAAAGTATTTCCACAGGGAGCCGAAAATGTTACAATGGAGGGAAGACTGATCGGCGGATGTATGGATTGTCTGGTAAACCTTCTCGGTACGCGCTTTGATCACGTAAAAGAATTTCAGGAGCGGTATAAAGAGGATGGATTTCTCTGGTTTCTGGAAGCCTGTGATCTGCATGTGATGTCCATCCGCCGTGCCATCTGGCAGATGAAAGAGGCCGGATGGTTTTCGCATGTGAAGGGATTTCTGATCGGACGGCCGGTGTGTTTCGGAGAAGAAGCATTCGGGATTGATCATTACCGGGCAGTAACCGATCTGCTGGCAGAGTATCAGGTTCCGGTGATCATGGATCTGGACATCGGACACATGGCTCCTATGATGCCGGTTGTTACCGGGGCCATGGCAAAAGCACATGTGCAGGGAAATACATTTGTTCTGGATTATGAATGGAGGTAAAAATGAAAGGTTTGAAAAAATATATGGCAGGGATTCTTGTGGCAGGCATGGTTCTTGGAAGTGCAGCAGTTCCGGCACCGGTGTATGCGACAGAGGCAGAAGATGCACAGGAAGATAACGGGGATGATGTGGAAATTACACTGGACGACAAGCCATATCTGGCGCTCGGAGCGGATCTGACTGCAGACCAGCAGCATACCGTGTTATCTTATATGGGGATCGAAGCGGCGGATTTTGATAAATATGATGTGGTTTATGTGAGCAATGCAGAAGAACATCAGTATCTGGATTCTTATGTTCCGAAAAAACAGATCGGAACGAAAGCGCTTTCTTCCGTGCTGGTTTCCCTGGCAGATTCCGGTAACGGGCTGAAGGTATCCACATACAACATTAACTACTGTACGGCGGGCATGTACAAGAACGCACTTGCCACTGCAGGGGTGGAAGATGCCAATGTGATTGTTGCGGGACCGTTTCCGCTTTCCGGGACGGCAGCACTGGTCGGAACGTTTGAGGCATATGAAAAACTGACCGGAAAGGAACTGGATGAATCGGTTGTGGATGCGGCAATGGATGAACTTGTCACAACCGGAGATCTTGAGCAGAGCATTGACGGTGATTCCAATGATGTGGAGGCGATGATTGCAGATCTGAAAGGGCAGATTGCCAGTGGAAAGATCAAAACGCCGGAGGAGATGGAACAGGCAATTGAAAAACTTGCGGATAAATATGATCTAAAGTTATCGGATGATGACAAGCAGAAACTTCTTGGTCTGATGAAAAAACTGCAGGGACTGGATCTGAACTGGGATTCCATTAAAAATCAGGCATCTGCATGGGCTTCCCAGCTGCAGAATCAGCTTGCGGACAAGAATATCGGACAGAAGATAGCAGCCTTTTTTGAAAAGCTGTTTGATATGATCCGGAGTCTGTTTCAAAAATAAAAACATAAAATTTGAGTAAAGTGATTGTAAAAACCATGAGAAGTGTTTTATAATAAATCGAAGCATGTAAAAAAGAAGAACAAGAAAAGGAAACAGATATGAATGGCATAATGATTGTCCTGACACTTCTGAGTGGTGTTGCACTATTTCTTTATGGAATGTCTCTGATGGGAGACGGACTCAAACGTGTGGCAGGAAACCAACTGGAGCTTGTATTGTATAAGCTCACAAATACACCGATCAAAGGTGTACTTCTTGGAACGATAGTTACAGCGATTATTCAGTCATCTTCCGCAACGACCGTCATGGTTGTCGGATTCGTAAATTCGGGAATGATGAAAGTCGCACAGGCGATTGGAATTATCATGGGAGCAAATATCGGTACGAGTGTTACCGGATGGATTCTTTGTCTTTCCTATATTGATGGGTCCAGCGGTATCGCACAGTTGTTGTCCACGGCAACCATTTCTGCCGTTGTTGCGATTATCGGTATTATTTTTAAGATGTTTGTCAAAAAGGCAAACTACAAAAATGTGGGAGATATCATGCTTGGTTTTGCAATCCTCATGGTAGGAATGCAGACGATGAGCGGGGCAGTTTCCCCATTGAAAGATAACCCGCATTTCGTCAATCTTCTCACAAAGTTTGAAAATCCGTTTATGGGAATTATTGTGGGAATTGCGTTTACTGCAGTTTTACAGAGTGCTTCCGCATCCGTTGGTATTCTGCAGGCATTGTCCGTGACCGGAAGTATCAGTTTTGCGGCAGCACTTCCTATTGGAGTAGGAGCGGCCTGCCCGGTACTGCTTTCTTCCATCGGTACAAATAAAAACGGAAAACGTACAGCCCTGATTTATCTGCTGAACGATCTGTTCGGTATGATTTTCTGGTCGATTGTCTTTTACAGTGTCAATGCTTTTGTACACTTTAAGTTTTTGAATATGACGATGAGCCCGATCAAGATCGCCATGATGAACTCTATTTTCCGTCTGGCAACAATCATGATTTTGCTTCCGTGCATTAATCTGATTGAGAAACTGGTATTCCGTCTGATCAAAGACGATCCGGAGGATCTGGAAGAGCAGGCAGATTTCGATCTCCTCGAAGAACGATTTCTGGCGTATCCGGCACTTGCCATCGGACAGAGCCATACGGCGGTCAACGGCATGGCAAAGAAGGCACGCAAGAACATTAACCGTGCACTTTCACTGTTAGGAGATTATTCACAGGATAAGTACAATAAAGTACAGGAAAAAGAAAACCTGATTGACAAATATGAGGACAAGCTTGGCACATATCTTATGCAGCTGACCGGACAGGAGATGTCTACCGTTCAGATGCAGCAGGTGTCAAAATTCCTGCACACGATCAGTGATTTTGAGCGTCTGGGAGATCATGCGGTCAATATTTCTAATGTTGCAAATGAAATTTCGGAAAAGAAGATTACATTTTCCGAGTCGGCACAGAAGGAACTTTCCGTGCTGGAGGCAGCAGTCAGGGAGATTGTCGATCTGACAGTTGATGCTTTCTGCGAGGATGATCTGGAGATGGCTGCAAAAATCGAGCCTTTGCGGGAACTGATCGGAATTTTGTGCAATGATCTCAAAAACCGGCATGTAACCAGACTGCGGGAAGGAAAATGTGAATTCCGGCAGGGATTTGCGTTTAATGATCTGCTGACGAATCTGGAAAGAATCGCAGCGCACTGTTCCAATGTTGCGGTAGCAATGATTGAGACGGAGACTTCGGAATTTGATACCCATGAGTATTTAAAGAGCGTCCGTCACATGAAAGACGATGCTTATCTGGAGTGCTTTGATTCGTATGCACGCAAATACAGTATTCCACCGACAAAAAAAGAAAAGAAAAATAAGTAGTTTTTCATCCCCCGGAAATTTCCGGGGGATTTTGTGTACCATTTATCGGACACTGAATATGAGATACTGTCTTCAACCAAAAAGAACGGGAAATAAAAGAAAGGAAGAAGACAAAATATGAAGGGATATGTGGTAGAAAACGGATATATGGGATATCTGGACGGAAAGTATGTTTTATTTGCAGATGAGAGCGATTATGAAGAGGTGTATGAGGAACAGTAAACGTTACGGTTCATGCAGTGCCGGAACACCGCCGGGAAACCATGAAACTTCATTGAATTTCTGGTCTGCTTGTGGCATAATATAGATGTTAAGTTTCTGTACAGGAGGTGTCTGATATGAGAAACGAGATACAGGTTGCCGGACAGCAGACCGGTATAAAATTACGCCCGTATGAACATCATGCAAAATATTACGAAACGGATCAGATGGGCATCATTCATCACAGCAATTATGTGAAATGGATGGAAGAAGCGAGAATGGATCTGATGGATCAGATGGGGCTGAGCTATAAACAGATGGAAGAAATGGAAATTATCAGTCCGGTTTTATCCATTGCGGTAGAGTATCACAGTATGGTACATTTTGATGATACCGTTGTGATTCAGACGAAGCTGGTGAAATATAACGGAATTAAGATGGAAGTCGAGTATGTGATGACGGACAAGGAAACCGGAGAACTGCGGACGACGGCGAGAAGCAGCCACTGCTTTTTGAACCGTTCCGGGAAACCGATTTCCCTGAAACGTTCTTATCCGGAACTTGATACGAAATTTTTTGAGATGAAGGAGGACATGCAATGATACCGGAAAGACTTGCTGCGCTCAGACAGGAAATGGAAAAAAGGGACATTGCAGTTTATATTGTGCCAACCGCTGATTTTCATGAATCGGAGTATGTTGGAGAATATTTTAAAGCAAGAAGATTTATTACCGGATTTACCGGTTCGGCCGGAACAGCAGTGATTACACGGACTAAGGCCGGACTGTGGACAGACGGAAGATATTTTGTGCAGGCGGCAAAGCAGTTAGAAGGGACAACGGTCACACTGTACCGCATGGGAGAAGAAGATGTTCCTACGGTTGATGAATATGTGGAACAGACAATGAAAGAGGGCGAAACCATCGGATTTGACGGAAGGGTTGTCAATGGAAGATGGGGCGCAAAACTGCAGCAGATCGCAGAAAAGAAACACGGAAAACTTTATGTACAGGAGGATCTGATCGGACAGATCTGGAAAGATCGTCCGCCGATGTCCAAAGAACCTGTGTGGATTCTGGATGAAGCATACAGTGGAAGAAGTACAAAAGATAAGCTTGCCGCAGTCCGTGAAAAAATGAAGGAAAAAGGTGCAGAGGTGCATTTGCTGGCTTCTTTGTATGATATTGCGTGGCTTTTGAATGTACGTGGAAATGACATCAGTTATGTACCGGTTGTTCTTTCCTACCTGGCATTGACACAGGAACAGTGCATCTGGTTCCTGCAGGAAGAAGTTGTCGATGATACCCTGCGGGAATATCTGCAGAAGAATGGAATTACCACGTGTCCGTATGAGGCATTTTATGAGTATGTAAAAACACTGGAGAATCAGACGATTCTGCTTAATCGCGCTGTGGTTAATACAAAAATCTGTAATAATCTGCCGGAGTCTGCACAGATGATAGATGCAGAAGATCCGACGCTGGAGATGAAAGCTGTCAAAAATGAGACAGAGATTTCTAATACGAGAAAAGCCCATGTAAAAGATGCAGTGGCAATGTGCAGATTCATGTACTGGCTGAAGAAAAATGTGGGGAAAATTCCAATGACGGAAATTTCCGCATCGGATTATCTGGAGAGTCTCCGCAGAGAACAGGAAGGCCTGCTGGATTTGAGCTTTGATACGATCTGCGGGTATGCGGATCATGGAGCAATCGTACATTACGCAGCAACACCGGAAAGTGATGTTCCACTGAAACCGGAGGGACTTCTTCTGGTGGATTCCGGAGGACATTATCTGGAAGGTACGACAGATATTACGAGAACATTTGCACTCGGACCGGTGACAGAAGAGATGAAAGCGGATTTTACCCGTGTATGCAGATCCAATATGAATCTGGCAAATGCCCGTTTCCTGTATGGATGCAGCGGGATGAACCTTGATATTATCGCGCGTGAACCGTTCTGGGAAGCCGGACTTGACTTTAAACACGGGACCGGACACGGTGTGGGATATGTGCTCAATGTGCATGAAGGACCGAATGCATTCCGCTATAAAGGAACTGAGGATCGTCCGGGGGGAGCTGTTTTTGAAGAAGGAATGGTAACTACGGATGAACCGGGAATTTATATCGAAGGAAAATACGGAATACGTCTGGAAAACGAATTAGTATGCCAAAAAGGCGAAAAAAATGAATATGGTCAGTTTATGTATTTTGAAAATCTGACCTATGTTCCGTTTGATCTGGATGCTATCGATCCGAAACAGATGACGGAGGTTGAAAAGAAACGTCTGAATGATTACCATGCCAATGTATACAAAGTTGTTTCCCCGTATCTGCAGGGAGAGGAGCTGGCATGGCTGAAGGAGGCAACACGGGCAATATAAACCGTGGCCGGGAAGGAAATAGAAGTAATGAGTGAAAAGCTGGTGCTGATTGATGGACACAGCATATTAAACCGTGCATTTTTTGGACTGCCGGATCTGACAAATTCCGAAGGTCTGCATACCAATGCCGTGTACGGATTCTTGAATATTCTTTTTAAAATATTAGAGGAGGAACAGCCGGATTATCTGACGGTTGCATTTGATGTTCATGCACCAACTTTTCGTCATAAAATGTATGAGGCATATAAGGGAACACGAAAACCGATGGATGATGCCCTGCGGCAGCAGGTTCCGCTGATGAAAGAAATGCTTGCGGCGATGGGGGTCTGTACCATTGAGATGGAAGGATACGAAGCCGATGATCTTCTCGGTACACTTGCCGGAATGGGAGAGCGTGCCGGGATGGAAGTTTCTGTCGTATCTGGGGACCGCGATCTGCTGCAGCTTGCTACGGATCATGTCAGGATTCGTATTCCAAAGACGAAGCGTACCGGAACAGAGATTGAAGATTATCTGGCGGCAGATGTCAAAGAACGGTATCAGGTGACACCGAAGGAATTTATCGACGTAAAAGCCCTGATGGGGGATACGGCAGACAATATTCCGGGTGTGCCGGGAATTGGAGAAAAAACAGCGACTGCGCTGATCGGACAGTATGGATGCATTGAGGAAGTTCATGCACATGCGGATGTGGTAAAGCCACCGCGTGCATCCAAAAATATTGTAGAATACTGGGATCAGGCAGTGATGAGCAAAGAACTTGCAACCATCATCACAGATGTTCCGGTGGATTATGATTTTGCCAATGCAAAGATAGACGGAAAGGCTTCTCTGTATACAGAGGAAGCCTATTTGCTGTGTAAGAGACTCGAATTTAAAAATCTTTTGAACCGGTTTACCGTGGACGCACCAAAAAACCATGCGGAAGAAAGTTTTCAGATCGTAAAGGATCAGAAGACGGCAGACCGGATCTGGAAAAAAGCCGAGGGAAAAGCGGCAGGCTTTTATGTGGTGGAGCAGGGAGTACAAAACCAGCAGCTTTCCCTGTTTGATACCGCAGAGGAACAGAAATTTGCCGGGCTTGCCATTTCGTTTTCGGAAGAAGACAATTATCTTATGGTGGCTTCACAGGAACTTCCGGCAGAAAAATTAAAACAGGATCTGCTGGAACGACAGGAACTGTATGCGGCAGATTTAAAGCCGGCGCTGGCTGCTTTTGATCTGCACGATGTACCGGAAGAAATGAGAACCCGTTTTTTTGACCGTACGATTGCAGCATACCTGCTCAATCCACTCAAGGGAGCGTATCCATACGAGGATATTGCAAAAGACTATCTGGGACTGATGATTCCGTCGAGAACAGATCTGCTTGGCAAACAGATGCCGGGGGATGTCATCACGGAAAAGGAAGCGGATGTGCTCCGGTATGCCTGCTGGGAATCTTATATTACATGGAAATCAGCCGCAGTTCTTAAGGAAGGACTTAAGGAACATGGGATGGAGCAGCTGATGCGCGAAATCGAGATGCCTCTGGTGTTTGTCTTATCGGATATGGAACAGGATGGAATCTGTATCGATGCCAATGCATTAAAAGAGTATGGTCAGAAACTGTCGGTTTCCATCGGGGAACTGGAACAGAAAATTTATGAGGAAGCGGGAGAGACGTTTAACATAAATTCTCCGAAACAGCTCGGCGTGATTCTTTTCGAAAAGATGCAGCTTCCGAATGGAAAAAAGACAAAGACCGGTTTTTCGACTTCTGCAGAAGTCTTGGAAAAACTTGCTGGAGATTATCCGATTGTTGCAGATATTCTGGAATACCGGAAACTTTCCAAACTCAAATCTACCTATGCAGATGGTCTGTCAAACTTTATTGATGCAACCGGAAAAATCCATACAACGTTCCATCAGACGATCACGGCAACCGGGCGATTGAGCAGTACAGATCCGAATCTGCAGAATATCCCGATCCGGATGGAACTTGGAAAGATGATAAGAAAAGTATTTCATCCAATGCCGGGAGATTTGTTTGTCGATTCCGATTATTCACAGATTGAATTGCGGCTTTTGGCACATATGTCCGGTGATGAGCAGCTGATTGAGGCGTTCCGCGAAAATCAGGACATTCATCGAAGTACGGCATCCAAAGTATTTCATGTACCATTTGATGAAGTGACAGACTTACAGAGAAGAAATGCCAAGGCTGTAAACTTTGGAATTGTATACGGCATCAGTGCCTATGGACTGAGTCAGGATTTAAATATAGGAACCAAAGAAGCGCAGGGATTTATCGACAGCTATTTTGAAACATATCCGAAGATCAAAGAATTTCTGGACAACACCGTAGCACAGGCAAAGGAAAAGGCTTTGGATGCAACTTTGTTTGGACGCATCCGTCCGATTCCGGAGCTGTCATCGGGTAATTTTATGACAAGACAGTTTGGCGAGCGTGTCGCCATGAATGCCCCGATTCAGGGAACGGCGGCGGATATTATCAAAATTGCCATGATCCGGGTACATGACCGTCTGATCCGGGAACATTTCCGTTCGCGTCTGATTTTGCAGGTACATGATGAACTGTTGATTGAGACTGCGGAGGAAGAAAAGGAAAAGGTCATTGCACTTTTGGAAGAAGAAATGCAAAAAGCAGCCGATCTGAAAGTGGAACTTGCCGTCGGTACGGCATGCGGACAGGACTGGTATGAGGCTCATTAAGAAAAATATACGAAAAGGAACAAACCCGGGAGGTGATGGAATGCGGTTTATTGGAATTACAGGAGGGGTGGGAGCAGGAAAATCTGCCATACTCGCACATCTTGCGTCAAAGCCGGGTATCAGGGTTATGCTGGCAGATGAGATTGCACATGATCTGATGCAGCCGGGGACGGAATGTTTTCAAAAGTTAAAAGAAAAATTTGCCGGGGAAGACATTTACCAGCCGGACGGATCGTTTGACCGTGCGCAGCTTGCAGCTGTCATCTTTTCCGATGACCGGAAAAGAGAAGAACTGAATGCCATTGTACATCCGGCGGTCCGGGAATATGTTCTGCAGCAGAAAGAGGCAGAGGAACGGGCTGGAAAACTTTTTCTGCTGGTTTTGGAAGCTGCACTTCTGATCGAGGAACATTATGATGAAATCTGTGATGAACTCTGGTATATTTATACTACAGAAGAAAACCGGAGAGCTCGTCTGAAGGCATCAAGAGGGTATTCCGATGCACATGTGGACCGGATTTTTGCCAGCCAGCTGAGCGAGGAGGAATACCGCAGACACTGCCAGATGGTAATAGATAATAACGGGACACTGGAAGAAACACTGACACAGACAGAGGAAGCGCTGAGGAGAGAAGCATATGAATAACGTATTTGGTTTGGATATAGGAACCCGCAATGTGGTGGGAACGGTCGGACACCGGACAGAAGATGGAGCCTTTATTGTAGAGGCACAGTATGTCAGACAGCATGAGACACGGTCCATGCTGGATGGACAGATTCATGATATTGGAAAAGTGGCGCGTACGATTTCCGCTGTAAAAGCAGAGCTGGAGGCGCAGCTGGATGCACCGCTTTCGGAAGTGTGTATTGCAGCCGCCGGCCGTGTGTTAAAAACCGTCACTACGCATGTGGAGTATGAGTATGCGGAGGAGTCGGTCGTCACAGGAGAAGATATCCACACATTAAATCTTCTGGGTGTAGAGCAGGCACAGGATATTTTGCGGGAACAGAATGACACAAAATATAAGTTTTACTGTGTTGGATATTCGGTTGTGAAATATTATTTAAACGAAGAAGTATTTATCAGTATTGAAGGACATAAAGCAAATAAAATCGGTGAGGACATTATCGTAACATTTTTGCCGGAAGATGTTGTGGACGGGCTGTATTCCGCAGTCGGTCAGGCTAAAATGACGGTTGCCAATATGACACTGGAGCCAATTGCGGCGATCAATGTGGCAATCCCTGAAAATTTCCGGATGTTAAATATTGCGCTGGTCGATGTCGGAGCGGGAACATCAGATATTTCCATCACAAGAGAGGGAAGTATCATAGCTTATGGTATGATTCCATATGCAGGGGATGAACTGACCGAGCTGATCGTGCAGCAGTATCTGGTTGATTTTCAGACTGCAGAGAAAATGAAACTGGCATCTTCGAGTGAGGATGAAGTGACATATGAGGATATTATGAGTATTTCCCATACAATTCCATCCAAGGAGATCTGGGAGCTGGTTGCCCCGACGGTGGAGAAGATTACTTCCGAGGTGGCTGCAAAGATCAAGGAACTGAATGGGGATAAAACCGTAAGCGCC
>OAVJ01000553.1_pt1 | contig 21455 bp, 20 predicted proteins | sample 1516901 | NCBI WGS metagenome assembly OAVJ01 (sample SAMEA2580073, study PRJEB22360) | human gut metagenome | biome: human gut; feature: human-associated habitat; material: faeces | place: Denmark | collected 2008/2010 | reverse complement strand
CAGCATAGCTCCCCCCCGGGCTCCGGCCCCTGCCGTTATTACATCGAAGTTGGGGGGAAGTGCCGCCAGTCTGACAACTTATACATTGATAGCCAATATTGGAGCTGCAATTGCTGTTCCGATCCTGTTTCCATTGATAGAGGCCAATCCCGGTATTAGTTTTATAGATGCTTTTCTGGTGATTCTCAGTAAGGTTTTTCCTTTATTGATCTGTCCTTTCTTAGCAGCCTGGTTCTTGCAGAGGTTTATTCCCAAAGTGCATAAAGTGCTGTTGGGTTATCATGAACTGGCCTTTTATTTATGGGGAATTTCTCTTGCTATTGTTACTGCACAAACGCTTTATTCTTTGATTAATGATCCGGCAGACGGACTTACGGAGATTATGATTGCGGTTGTCGCCCTGATAGCATGTTGTCTTCAATTTTTTCTGGGTAAAACATTGGGCAGTATATACAACGATCGTATTAGTGGTGGACAGGCTTTAGGGCAAAAGAATACTATTCTTGCCATCTGGATGGCTCATACTTATCTGAATCCACTTTCTGCTGTAGGGCCGGGAAGCTATGTATTGTGGCAAAACATTATTAATAGCTGGCAACTTTGGAAGAAGAGAAAGAAAGAGAGTGAAAAATGCAGTAATAATGTAAGCGGCTAATAAATAAGATTATAATTATGGATATTATTTCATTACGGAAAAGCCCTCAATATTTAGAGGAGGCTATTGCTTATTTCCAAAAGAAGTGGGCTGACGAAAATAGTAGAATGGTTTATGATAACTGTTTCAGAACTTGTTTGGAGTCGGAATCTCCTCTGCCACAATGGTATCTTCTGATAAATGGAGAAGGAGAAATTATAGGTTGTGCCGGACTTGCCACAAATGATTTTAATTCACGTATGGACTTATACCCGTGGTTGGTTGCTTTATTCATCGAAGAGCAGTATAGAGGGCATAATTACGGAAACTTACTAATCAAAGCAGTAGAAGAGGATACCCGGCGGTTAGGCTTCGGGAATTTATACTTGTGTACAACTCATACAGGCTATTATGAACATTTCAATTTTGTATATATAGGAGATTGCTATCACCCTTGGGGGGAACATACACGTGTCTATCAAAAAGAAATATAAATTCCCGGTTGTCTTCTATGACGGATTTTTGATATTTGAGGTTTGACATAAGTTTGCTGTGATTCGTTTGCTGTGATTCAATATATTTTTAATGAAATAGATCTATATGGGCGCATAGCGGATCGTATCACGATTTCCATTTTGTAAGTATATCCTTAAAATTTCTCTTTTTTAGAAAGATGTGACTACTTAAGGTCTTTATAAAAAATAAGAGGCTATGTCAAAAGTGTCACAGTGTATTATTGCCCTATCACGTACTCTCTGATCTAAAACTCTGTGATGATCAATGAGGGGCTGTGGAAAAAGAGTTCTGACATAGCCTCTATGGTATCTTCTAATATTGGGTCTACTCGAGTTCAAAAGTGACTTTTGACTTTATATCTGTAGCCGAAGCCGCAATTTGTGCTTCAAACTTTCCCGGTTCTGCTACCCATTCATGACGACTATCATTAAAGAAGCTTAACGCTTGTTTATCAATTAAGAAAGTGACCTCTTGAGTCTCTCCCGGTGCAAGTTGTATTTTACTAAATCCTTTCAGTTCTTTAACCGGACGAGGTAATGACGATTTGAGGTCACTGATATACAATTGTACGATTTCTGACCCAATGCGCTTTCCCGTATTGGTTATGGGAACAGTGATAGCGATTTGTTCGTCTATTTTCATCACTTTCTTGTTTACGGTAGCCTTTCCGTAAGCAAAGGTGGTATAACTCAATCCGTGTCCGAACGGAAACAGTGGACGGATTTTTTGTTTATCTGTCCAGCGGTAACCGACAAATATACTTTCATTATATTTTTCGTCGAATATGCCATCTTCTCTCTGCCTGCCCGGATAATCACCTAATTGATGGGCGCCCACGTCTTCTAGCTTTTCCGGGAAAGTAAAGGGTAGTTTACCTGACGGATTTACATCTCCTACTAAAACTGATGCGATGGCATTGCCTGCTTCCGTACCCAGATACCAAGCTTGTATGACGGCAGGGACTTCACTGATCCAAGGCATGGCTACAGCATTTCCCGATATATTGACTACTATCAGGTTCTTATTTACTTTGGCCAGGGCTCCTATCACTTTATCTTGTTTATAAGGCAGTTCAAGACCTTTACGGTCGGTGTCTTCACAATCCTGATGCCCGCTTTTGTTCAATCCTCCGATGAAGATTACATAATCGGCCGATTGTGCTATGCGTACAGCTTCTTCGATCAACTGTCTGGCAGAACGATCATCTTTCAGATTCTGTCCGGAAGAGACGCCATCAAACTGTCCTCCTGTGTCTCCTACATATCCGCGGGCATAGCTGATCTCTATCCCATCGCCTATTCTTCGTTTGATTCCATCCAACGGAGAGCATTCATACTGTACTTTGAGTGAAGAACTGCCACCACCTACGGTCATCATTTTCAATGCATTCTCTCCGATAACAGCTATTTTCTTTGTCCGGTTCAGGTCGATAGGCAATATGTTCTTCTTGTTTTGTAATAAAACGATTCCCTCTTCACCGATTTTGCGGGCTGCGGCAATGTGTTCTTCCGAAAGCATTGCCCCATACGGGCGGTTACGGTTCATAGTTGTCCGGAAGGCCAGCCGAAGAATACGTCTTACTTTGTCATCTAATTCTTTTGTCCCTATTTTACCTTCTTTTATCTGTTTCAGATAGGGATGTGCTAAGTAGTAATTATCATAAGCATTTCCCATGCCTTTGGAAAGTCCGTTGGTCCAACTGCCGAATTCCATATCCATTCCATTATAGATGGCCTCTTCTGTGTTGTGAACACCTCCCCAGTCAGAAACTACGACCCCATCAAATCCCCACTCACCTTTTAGTATATCATTCAGTAAATACCGGTTATGACAGTTATGTTGATTCTTATACAGGTTATAAGATCCCATGATGGCCCATGCTTTCCCTTCTTGAACTGCGGCTTTGAATGCCGGCAAATAAATTTCATACAGTGCCCGGTCATCTACAATAACATTGGTGGTATGCCGGTTGATTTCTTGGTTATTCAGTGCATAATGTTTGACACACGCTGCTACTCCGTTTTGTTGTACACCTTTTACATAGGGTACTACCATTTGTGAAGCCAGATATGGATCTTCTCCCATGTATTCGAAGTTTCGTCCATTCAGTGGTGTCCGATAAATATTCACGCCCGGACCCAGCAATACTGTTTTGTTACGATAGCGTGCTTCTTCTCCGATGCTTTGTCCGTACAGCAGTGCTGCTTTCGGATTCCAGGTTGCCGCCAGGCAGGTCAGTGCCGGAAATGCAACGCAAGAGTCGTTGGTCCATCCGGCTTGGTTCCACTCATCCCATAACACTTCGGGACGGATACCGTGCGGACCGTCCGTCATCCAGAATTCCGGAATCCCAAGGCGTGCTACACCCGGAGAGGAAAACTTAGATTGTGCATGGATCAAAGCTACTTTTTCTTCAACGGTGATTCGTGAAAGTGCATCTTCAATTCTATCTTCAATCGGTTTGCTATCGTCCAGATAGACAGGGAGACTTTGTGCCTGTACAGTACCTCCCAATAAGAGGCTCAACATGCTTGCTGTGATTATTTTTTTCATGATCATTTGGTATGTGTCTGTTAGATTAGAATTTTATTATGATTCAGTTGATTTTCAGTAGCTTCATATCTTTCATATCGAACACTATCTTACCACTGCTTTTACATAAATCCTGTAATGTGATTTTTCGGGTATAAGGAGTTGGATTACCTATCGAATATTTTTGGGTATCGTCATCCGGGTCGCGAAAGCAGAAAGTGTAGTTGATCAAGAGCAGAGGGTATTGCTTGGCATTCGTAAAACTCTGTACTTGCTGCATCAGTACTAACTTTTGGCTTTCTATACTAAATTGAGGAATGAGACGAAGAAGGCTGTTGCCTAATATGATATCATTTCCTTCCGTAAGATTGAATTGTACATTTTTTATCAGTAGGTTGCCCAGCTTCAATTCATTGGCTATAGCCATACGTTTTTTACCTGTTGCAGTTGTATGGTCTTCGAATTCGATGATTTTCATGTTTAACTTTCCGGCATCCGCTTCCGAGATACTTGAGTTTATTTGATCAGGAGCAAAGTAGAGTTTATTCTTGTTTCCGTTTATCTCAGCCGAGGCCAAAAATCCTTTCTCGCTAAAAGTGGTGTTTAGAGTCACTTCCGGTTGTTCCCAACTGAGTTGCTGGGCGCCAAAGGGGGTTAATGCCATGCATTTATTGTAGCCGTTTATCATGTCCGGTACGGCTTGTGCGCACATCTTCATCAGATCGCCTGCTTCTTTATAGAGTCCGAGATAGGCTAGTGAAGCAGCCCGGAGGTTGAGTACATATATGATGCTGCCACCAAGCTCCTGCTGATATTTCCCCAAAAGACTGTCTGTGTATTGAATGCAACTTTCGGGTTTGTTTTTCATCATTTCGAGTGATGCGTTGGTAAGCCATTTGCCCATTTCATCTGTTGTCTTGCTGATTCGTTCGTATTCAATGTCGAGTCCTATCATATCGCCACTGTTCATTAATTCCGAATAGCTTTTCCTGAGTCGGTAACCTTCTCCGGAGAAGTTCATACGATCGAAGTCGAGTGTACAAATTTTAAATCCGGAGAAAAATGGAAATCCTAATAAACCCGATTTTTGGGCGGCAGGGATTGTTGTATATGTATTGAAGAATTGTACCGGATAACCGTTTACGTCTATCACCTTGGTAGAGACGCTATCAGGCGTATTGCTGAAACTGCCTTCTCCACCTGTATCTAACAGATAGTTCTGTCCGTTGGCAAATAAAAATGCACAACCAGTTTCCGCAAAACACATATTGGGATCGAGAGGACTTCTTAGTGATTTTTGCTTCAAAGTTAATTTGCCAAACTCAAACTCTAAGGCGGATATTCCACGAAGTTCCTTTAGCCCTAATAAAGCATCGTGTCCGGAAAAGATCGGATCTTTCTCGAGCAGAGAAACATGGACTGTCACATTATGAAACGTAATGCTGCCCAACTGTAATGTCTTGACAAATCCGGTTGTTGCCTGTGAGGTTCCGAACATACTTTTCACTGGTATGGTGTCACCCATGCATTGTACGTTACATTTCGTTGCTGTTTCCTTGGTCAGAAAAGTATAAGGGGCCCCTGTGTCAAAAATGGTAGCCGGCAGGGTAGTTCCGTTTATCGTCACTGAAAGTACCAACGGGTAAGTATAGCTTGTGGGAACTGTCGATGAACTTTCCGGAAAGTCCACTCGAAAGTTGTCCTTATCCGACAATCCTTGAATAGCCTTTTCCGAACAAGGGAAGTTTTCCTGCTTTTCTATTTCTCTGTAGAGTTTTCTGTCTTTTCGTAAAGACTTCCACCAAGTGTTTAATTTCTTATAGTGCCCTTTTTCCAAAAGCTTTTCGGCTTTTACATAACAATATGCCAGCTTTTGTTCTGTGGTGCATTCTTTGGGGTACAATGTGAGGAGGGAGTCAACACATTGGAGCATTTCATCGGGACGGTTGAAATAATAATATAATGACACTTTGGCATGCAACTGTGTCGCTTTATCCATTACAGAAGCGGAATCGTTATATAACTCCCACAACCGGAGAGCATCCGGATAGTCGTTCAAGGTTAACACTTTCGCCCGCAAGGACGAAGTTGTTTGAGAAAAGGCGGTCATCGATAGGCCGATCGCCCATACAAGAATGCTTAGTTTAAGTTTTATCATGATATCGATTTTTTGTGTTATGGAGCGGAACTGAATTATAATCCGTGTATCGGAGGGTGTACCTAAACTCGTATTCACCACAGAGTACACCGATTTACACAGATAAATATCATTTATCAATAATAGATTAAGTTCGATCTGTCGAATTCGGTGCTACTCTGTGGTGGATCATGACACACCCTTGTGTGTCATGTCAATTTATCCTTTGAGCAATAATGTTAGTTTGCATATAAGTCACTTGCCGGAATTTCGTTTCCTTCAGTGCCGGTTACCGTCATTTTCAGTTGACCACCGTTTTGGTCAAAATAGCGTACTTCTATCGGATGATACCCTTTCGATAATGCTTTCTGGCCGATAACTTCACGCGGCCCGTGCGGTCCGTCGTTATCGATCACCTGTTCACCGTCTATTACCAGCGTACTGCCGTCATCCGACAAAAGGGCAAAGGTATAGATATCGTCTTTCGGCACATTAATAAACCCTTTGATAACCAGTCCTATATTTCCTTTTGCCTTTTCGGGAATCATAACTTTTTCTATCGGGTAAGTTCCGTTCAGCGGTGCTTTAGTGATGTCTGCACACTTGTTGCCTTTAAACTCATACCATTCAGCCTGCAATCCTTTGGCAGAGGGAGTGACAGTCGTAGCCGGAGCATATTCGCTCTTGATGAAGCGTGTCCGGGAGATGTCACCGGCTTTTCCGTTGGGACGGAAGGTGCGGAACGTAAAGTCCGTTGTTTCTTTTACTTGAATAGGCCCTTCGTATTTAGGCGATTGCAGAGTAGGAGTGCTGCCGTCCGTCGTATAATGAATTTCGGCATTGGGATCGAGGCAGGTTACCTTTACGGTTCCTTCACCGATAAAAGCATTGTTGCGATGGAAGCCTTCCAAGTCGGGGATGCGATAATTGATACCCATGATGTTGAGGCGTTCGAATTGGTTTGCCATGCGTTGTGCAAAGTCATTCCAGTTCTTTTGTGAGGGTTGGCTCCAACCCAGTTCGGCGATAGCCAGCAAGCGTGGAACAGCCATATACTGCATGCGTTCGCGTGAAGGAATCCATTCACACCAGATGTTTCCTTGTACGCCTTTGACTAATGCCTGTTGTTCGGAGGTCAATCCTTCGATTGCCGGATTGAAGTTATAAATATTGCGTACAGAGTTTTTGTCTTCCTGATAATCCAGATAGAACTGTCCGTTTGGAGTGAAAATGATGGAGTTCCCCTGTTGAGTTGTCTTTGCGGGAGCATCTTTTGCCCAGCTTCTCCACCACATTACGGTAGCCGTCGGGCTCAGTCCGCCTTCGATGATTTCGTCCCAGCCGATCATCTCTTTCCCCTTTGCATTGAAAAATTTCTCCATATCGTGGATAAACCAGGATTGCAGCTCTTCTTCGGTTTTCAGATGATTATCCCGCATACGTTTCTGGCAATCGGGACATTTCTTCCAGTTTGCTTTTTCAACTTCATCTCCTCCGATGTGTACATATTTGTAGGGAAACAGGTCGATCAGTTCACTATATACATTCTTACAGAATTCCATTGCCGATTCTTTTCCGGGGCAGACGGGTGAGGAGAAAGTGGTTCCCCAGCCTACTTTATCGGTACAGGCTACTCCGGAATAGTTGCTGACAGCAGCCAGCATATGTCCCGGCATGTCAATTTCGGGAATGATATCTATCCCGCGTACTTTGGCATATTCAATCACTTCTTTGATATCCTCCTGCGTATAGTATCCGCCATATAACGTGTCGCCTTCGACGATGCGGAGTTTGTTTTCCGGAATCAGAAAATCCGGATTGTCTTCTGATTTAGCGGACTTCATACACGATCTGTCGTGTGAATTAAAGGTACGCCATGCGCCTTTCTCCGTCAGTAACGGATATTTTTTTATTTCGATGCGCCAACCTTGATCGTCTGTCAGATGCCAGTGGAACTTATTCATTTTGTAGAGTGCCATCAGGTCGAGTAATTCTTTTACCTCCTCTTTGGTGTAGAAGTGACGGGATACATCGAGCATAATCCCGCGCCACTCGAATCGGGGGGCGTCTTGAATCTCTGCCGTGGGAATGGTCCATGCCACACTGTCTACGATTTGTTTGGATTCGATTTGCGGTGGGAATAACTGGCGAAGCGATTCGATACCGGCTATCACCCCTCCATAAGAGTTGCCTGTGATGTCTATCCGGTCTGATTTTGCCGAAAGTGTATAGGCACCTTCTTTTCCTTCGATGTTGGCTTTCGCAAGAGTGATTGTCCCCTTGCCCTCTTTAACCTGAAGGTCGTAGCCCGTGGCGGCCGAAAGAATTTCTTTCAGGTATTGGGCGGCTGGCTGTAATTCCGGGTCGGTGGTACCGATTGTAGTGTTCGGGGTTAGCACAAAAGCGTTGCCGGATTGTTGAATTTGGTTAGGCAACGGTACGATTGATGCGTCTCTGGTAACGGGAGCGGGACCGCAAGCTCCCAATAGCAATGTACTCGTGAGAGTACAGGCTGCTATCCACTGTTTGTAAGAAGGTTTTGTCATAGGAATAAATATTGGATTGTTTTTAATATGATATCAGATCCGTTTTCCGGGTTACTATGAAATGCACAAATATACAATCAATTCTTTTGATTATCTTCATTCCGTATTAAAAAACAGTTGTTATCTTTGCCTTTGGCAGGAACCTTCCTCATTCATGACTTGTTTTCTATGTGGGAGAAGTTAATTTGTTTAGCCGGTTTGCCCTCTTGGATAAGCCTGAATGGGAGTATTAACGACTTTTGACTTGTTCATCTAGCGGGCTCGGGTATCCGAGCTGATGGGTACACGAACCCGGGCCCACTAAACAAGGCCGGGAAAGAGGGGTAAAGAAGGAAAGAAATGTGCTTAAGAAACCAATCGAACACACTTGGCTTATGAAGGGTTTCCATTCCGGAAACCAATGGCAAGTGGTTTTTGAATTAATGAATAATAGAATATGAAAGTGCTTGATTTGATAGACAAATATTATCCTCAGGATAATGAACTGAAACATATTTTGAACGTGCATAGCCGGTCGGTGGCTGATAAAGCTCTATGGATCGCCGGAAAACATCCGGAACTGAATCTGGATACTGTCTTTCTGGAAGAAGCCGCCATGCTGCATGATATTGGTATCTTCCTGACACATGCTCCGGGTATTCAATGTTTTGGGACGGAACCTTACATTTGTCATGGATATCTCGGAGCCGGGCTTGTCCGTAAGGAAGGTTTCCCTCGACACGCATTAGTCTGTGAACGGCATACCGGGGCGGGACTTTCACTGAAAGATATTATGGATCAAAAACTTCCTGTCCCCCATCGCGAAATGTTGCCGGTGAGTATGGAAGAACAAGTGATTTGCTTTGCCGACAAGTTTTTTTCGAAAACCCATCTCGACCGTGAGAAAACTGTAGAGGGGGCTCGTAAGAGCATCGCCAAGTATGGAGATGAAGGTTTGCAACGTTTTAACAATTGGTGTAAGCTATTTCTTTAGTGCCTAAAAAAGAATTAAAAATGAAGATTCTCAAGTATATTTGGTGAAGATTGTGTACTTTTGCCCCTTCAAGCGTAAACTCTATTAGTTAATGACGCCATTGAAAGCAAATACGATAATATCATCCATACTACTGTTGATCCTCCTGATGCTTCCGTACGAAGCTATGGCTCAGCGTCGCCGTGTCAGGGAGTTGAAAGGGCCGGTGGTCTATTCACCCCCTAAGAACGATTCACTGAGAGTCGACACACTGAAAAACGATACATTGAAAGCCAATGTATTGAAGGCCGATACATTGTCGGCGGAATCGGTGAAGAAAAAGAAACAACCCCTGGACGCTCCCGTTGTATATTCTGCCAATGACTCTATTGTCTTTACACAAGGAGGATTTGCCCATTTGTATGGAGATGGAAAGGTGAACTACGAGAACATCGAACTGGGAGCCGAAATTATCACCATGAACATGGACAGCAGTACGGTCTATGCCCGTGGAGTGATCGACTCTGTGGGAGTGGAGAAGGGGAAACCGGTGTTTAAGGATGGAGAGACTCCTTATGAAACGAAGGCTATCCGGTATAACTTCAAGAGTAAAAAAGGATTTATCAATAACGTCGTTACCCAGCAGGGGGAAGGCTACGTGGTAGGTAACAATGCGAAGAAAGGCGCAAACGATGAACTGTTCATGGAGAATGGACGATATACGACCTGCGACCACCACGATCATCCGCACTTCTATATGCAGTTGACCAAAGCCAAGGTCCGTCCTAAGAAAAATGTGGTAACGGGGCCTGCTTATCTGGTAGTGGAAGATGTACCGTTGCCTTTGGCCGTACCGTTTTTCTTCTTTCCGTTTTCCAGCAGCTATTCTTCAGGCTTTGTCATGCCGAGTTATATGGATGACTCCAGCCGTGGTTTCGGTTTGACCGGTGGTGGCTACTATTTTGCTGTCAGTGACCTGATGGACCTCAAGCTGACTGCCGATATTTTTACCAAAGGTTCATGGGCCGCCAATATGGAAACCAATTATAACAAGCGTTATAAATATTCCGGTTCGTTACAGGCCGGCTATCAGGTAACCAAACTTGGGGATAAAGGTATGCCGGACTACTCGGTTGCTAAAGACTTCAAGATTGTGTGGAATCACCGGCAAGACCAGAAGGCGAGTCCCAACAGCACTTTCTCGGCAAGTGTAAACTTCGCTACCAGTAGTTACGAACGTACCAATATCAACAACCTCTATAATTCTCAGTTGATGACCCAGAATACAAAAACTTCGAGTGTAAGCTACTCTCGTAGTTTCCCGGATCAGAAGTTGACACTCGCGGGTACTTTCAACATAGCGCAAACCATGCGTGACTCTTCCATTGCTGTCACCCTGCCTGACTTGAATATTACTCTGAGTACTATTTTCCCTTTTAAGCGTAAACGTGCGGTAGGTGAGGAGCGTTGGTACGAAAAGATCTCATTGCGTTATTCGGGACGTTTGACCAACAGCCTGAAGACAAAAGACGACCGTTTGTTTAAAGCCGGTTTCAGGGAATGGGAGAATGCAATGCAGCATAACATCCCGGTACAGGCAACTTTCACTCTTTTCAAGTATTTGCAGGTGGTACCTTCATTTAATTACACTGAACGTTGGTATACCCGTAAGGTGATGAAGAGCTATGACGAAACTACCCGGAAATGGGATACACACCCCGGTGATACGATTCATGGATTCTATCGGGTGTTCAACTATTCGGCCAGCCTGGCTTTAAGTACCAAGATGTATGGTATGTACCAGCCGCTGTTTATGAAGAAAAAAGAGATACAGATTCGCCATGTCTTTACCCCGCAGATTTCATTGAATGGCTCTCCAAGTTTCGGGCAATTCTGGGAATATTATCGTGATGCAGACGGTAATGATCAGTATTACTCGCCTTATTCCAGTCAGCAGTTTGGTACAGCTCCGCGTGAAAAGTCCGGAACGGTTAGTTTTGATGTGTCGAACAACTTGGAGATGAAATACCGTAACAAGAAAGACTCTCTTGTGAAAGTCAGTTTGATTGATGAAATCGGTTTCAATCTTTCTTATAATATGGCTGCAAAGAAGCAACCATGGAGTAACCTGAATATGCGTTTGCGTATGAAGTTCAAGAAGTTTAATAACTATACGCTGAATATGAACGCGGTATTCGCAACCTATGCCTATACATTCGATAAGTCGGGTAATGTAATAGTGGGTGACCGCACCGAATGGTCTTATGGCCGCTTCGGGCGTTTCCAGGGATGGGGATCTTCCATCAACTATACATTCAATAATGATACCTGGAAGAAGTTGTTCGGGAAAGATAAGGATAACGATCAAAAGAAGAAAAAGGACGGTGCCGACGAAGAAAAAGGAAATTCTACCGGTGACGAAGCGGTTACTGAGAAGAGGGTAGAAAAAGCACAGGCGGATCGTGACGGTTATCAGGTATTTAAGATGCCATGGTCGCTGAATGTGAACTATTCGTTCCGTATTTCCGAGGATCGTAGTAAGCCGATCAATCGTAATACGATGCGTTATCCGTTTAAGTATACGCAAAATATCAACATGTCGGGTAACCTGAAGATTTCCAATAATTGGTCGTTTACATTCAATTCCGGATATGATTTCGAGGCAAAGGAGATCACTCAGACTTCTTGCACGATTACACGTGATTTGCATTGCTTCAATATGTCTGCCAGTATTTCGCCTTTCGGCCGCTATCGCTATTATAATTTTACGATTCGGGCTACGGCAAGTATCCTGCGTGACTTGAAGTGGGATAAGAGAAGTCAGACTCAAAGTAATATTCAGTGGTATTAAATATCTGATGGACGAACGATCAACAGCCGGCAATTTATGCTATAGAAATTTTAAGCATAAATTGCCGGCTGTTTATCGTTTATCGACTATCGTTTGATAGTTTGCTCTGTTTACCAGTTTATTTCTGTTTTTCCATGGGCTTTCAGGTATTCGTTTGTTTTACTGAAATGCTTATTCCCAAAGAAGCCATTGTAGGCAGAGAGGGGAGAAGGATGTGCCGAACTGAGTACCAAATGCTTGTTACGGTCAATGAAGGCACCTTTCTTTTGTGCATAACTTCCCCAAAGGATGAATACCAGATTTTCTCTTTCTTCGGCCAGGACACGGATGGCAGCATCTGTAAACTCTTCCCAACCGCGACGTTGGTGTGAACCGGCCTGGTGGGCGCGTACTGTCAGGGTGGCGTTCAGCAACAGGACACCCTGTTCAGCCCATCTTGTCAGGTTACCGGTGGATGGGGCTGGCGTGCCGATATCTTCTTTTATTTCTTTGAAAATGTTCACCAGAGAAGGTGGAAAGGCTACTCCGTCATTCACCGAGAAACAAAGGCCGTGTGCCTGACCGGGACCATGGTAGGGGTCCTGACCGATAATGACTACTTTTACTTTATCAAACGGACATAAATTGAATGCATTGAATATCAACTTTCCCGGAGGAAAGATCTGATACTGGCTATATTCACTTCTGACAAATTCAGTCAGTGTGCGGAAATAATCCTTCTCAAATTCTGGTTCTAAATGAGTTTTCCAGCTCTCTTCTATTTGTACGTTCATAGGCTATTAAATAAGGTGTATATTAAGGGCTGTACATTCACGACGCATTTCTTCCGGCCAGATACTTGCCTGAATCTCGCCGATATGAGCTTTGCGTAAGTAGAACATGCACAAGCGTGATTGTCCGATACCGCCGCCGATAGAGAGTGGAAGCGTATCATTCAATAATCTTTTATGGAAATAGAGTTCCAGTCTTTGTTCCTGATTCTCTTGCTTCACTTGGCGTAAAAGAGCCTCTTTGTCTACACGGATACCCATTGAGGACAACTCAATGGAGCGTTGCAGCACATCGTCCCAGAGCAACAGGTCACCGTTCAGTCCGGGTAGGTCGTTCAACCCTTTGCTGGTATAGTCGTCATAGTCCGGGGCGCGTCCGTCATGTTTCTTGCCATCACTCAGCTTGCAACCGATGCCGATGATAAATACGGCTCCATACTTTTTACAGATGGCATGTTCGCGGCATTTAGGTTCCATATCGGGATACAACTGGCGTAATTCTTCCGAATGGATAAAGTGCAACTTCTGTGGCAGGCAAGGTTTGATTTGCGGGTACATTTCGTACACCATATATTCCGTACGGATCATAGCGGCATAAATGCGGTTTACGATCTCTTTTAAGAAGTCGGCATTACGGTCTTCGGCAGTAATTACCCGTTCCCAGTCCCACTGGTCTACATAAAGTGAATGCAGATTGCCCAGTTCTTCGTCCGAGCGGATGGCATTCATGTCCGTATAAATACCATAACCCGGTTCAATGTGATAATCTGCCAAGGTCAGGCGCTTCCATTTAGCGAGTGAGTGTACTACTTCCGCTTGTGCATCGCCCAGATCCTTGATGGGAAATGAGACAGGACGTTCTATACCGTTCAGGTCATCATTGATACCCATTCCTTTGAGTACGAAGAGTGGGGCTGTGACACGGCGCAGACGCAGCTCCGAAGAAAGATTCAACTGGAAGAACTCTTTAATTTGTTTGATGCCCAGTTCTGTCTGTTTCAGGTCAAGCAAAGGTTTATAATTCTGAGGTTTTATTAGGTAACTCATAGGTTTATTGATTGTTATTTGTCGGCAAAGATATGAATAATATCTATATCTGTATGAATAATAGGCTAAAATGTTATCAAATTGATCGTTTTATATAGCATAAGAGTTGCAAAATAATATTTGATAATATAGCGTTCGGTAGATGAATACTACAAAAAAAGGTGAATCATTAGGAAAATGCGAATATTTTTTATACTTTTGTCGTCGCATAAAAACAATGCTCCTGTAGTTCAACGAATAGAATGTAGGTTTCCGGTACCTAAGATAAGGGTTTGATTCCCTTCGGGAGTACATTTAAAAACGCTAATTTCTTAAATATAAGATGATTAGTGTTTTGCTTTTATTGAGGTTGCACAACTTTTGCACAACATTTTGCATCGTATAGATGTTGATGAGCTAATGGAACATTGCCTAAATCAAGTAGGGGCATAAATAAATCCCGGGCCAATTAGGACCCGGGATATTTTATGGTATTCGAATGAATAGCTATGATGATCCTTATTTCCTTGTTGGGGCAAAGTTAAGTTCAAAATCAGTTGAGATTGTTTTTCCTGATTTTGTCTGCACCCTAAAAGTGATACTTTGTCTACTTTGTAATGGGTGTACCAGAAATTTAATATAACCCATCTGATATAAAAGAATCAGTTCTTCGCCTTTTAAATCTGAAAATGACTTAGAATAAGGATAGTATTCCTTAGAGGGTCTATACGGGGCGGGTGTTGTGTCTTCTGTTTTAGGATATTCTTTATACCCGCTTTTTATAAACTCCAATGGTGAGGAATAATACAGTATTGCAATATCATTTAGTGAACTTCCCTTTTTATGGTTATTGTCAAAATCGGTATTGCATATTAAATCAAGTGAAGTAATAGTATCAACTAGGCACGGATTAGAGAAAGGAACCATATAGCGATTATAGCTGACATCACCATATTTAGTGCAAAGTTCATCATACAGCGGGTTTCCCCTGGCAATGTTGTCACCTTGAAACATAAAATACAATTCATCGTTGTTGCTTATGTTTCCGGATGCAATTTCTTTAATATCAATAAATCCTTGTAGGAAGCTTTTTGAAAATAAAGCTCCTGTTATTTTTTGCTCTTCGCATGAACAAAGAGTCAAAAATGACAATAATAATATATATATTTTTTTCATCGGTGTATATTGGTTATCATTCTAGGTTTAAATGCGAAAGTTGGGATTCTCTTTCCGTTAGCATTAGGCATTGTAACAAATGGCTGGTACCATCCATTATATAACCCTCCCCATCCATAGTTGTTGCGTACAAATAGAAAACGTCTCTTTTCAGAGTCACAGTCCATCTCGCCTCTTCTTGGTCTGCATATTCTAATGTTTAACATTTCATATCGATAGCCATCCACTACCCATGCATGGCCATCTGAATGTGTTTGAAAGATGAAATAGTCGCTTTCTTTATCAAATCCACATTGGTATACTGGGTGCCCGGCTTTTAAAGACTCGACTAGTCCTTTGTCGCTATAGCTAATTAAATCACTACATGTATAGCCCATCTTTCTTAATAGACCTGGGATTTTTTCACTTTTAGCGCCGCTTTCTTTCACTCCATATTTCATACCTACATTTAATCCCACTCTTCTAATAAAATGCGCTAATTGATTCGTTGCATCGGGGTACTTGTATTGGTCTGAACTACTTTTGATTTTATAAATGGTATTCCAATCATAATTATATCCTTCGAATGTGTTTGGATATTTATTATATGCACATATCTGTGCTGTTGCAATGGCTACACATCCGGCTTTGGCATATTCTGTGCCAATGACACATTCTTTATTATAAGGGTTGTTTTGTGACCACTCTATATCCATGAAAGGACCTACTTGTTCTAGTAATTCATTTCTGGTTTCGGGTCTTTCAGCGAATCTCGGATTATTTCCTTGATTATTGATATCATACAAAATAGTGTGTATAGCACTTTTTATGAACATCTTTAAAGCAAGAACCTGGCATGTGTCTTTTAAGTTAAAGCGTCCTTTATCTGAGTATGCATAAATAGGTGCGGTTCTGCTATCTGCTGCTGCTACTCCAAAGCCTCCATCTTTAAAATTGATAATGTATAGCAATGTATCGCTACTTAATGAATGTGCTTTCAATGAACGGGTTATTGCTGGTGTCGTTTTTACAACCTCGATGTTTTCGATTTCCGCCGAAGAAGCACTCCGCGTATTTCCTTTTGTAGAGTTAATCACATCGAGGACTGTGAAGACAGCATCCGAGACGGGGATTTTATAAGAAATGTCTTTAAAACTCTCCGGTTTAGTTGAGTGATCAAAAGAAGCAATTACATTATTTTCTCCACAGGAGTAGAATAGTAGTGATGTGAAGATTATCACATACAGTTTGTTCTTCAGATTTTTATTCATAGTTTTTGATTGTTTATGCGGGATTGTAATTGAGCCATATTACATTACCGCGGGTTAAAAATATTTTTTAAGGGCTCTTTTGCATTTTCATTTGTAGTGTATTTAGGTTAATAACTATATTAGTTAATTTGTCCGACAACGCAGCGGTTATATTGTATATTCACTTAAAAACTTTATTAATTATGTCAGACGAAGAATTACGTATTCGGTGTATAGAGTTGTCCGTAGAATGCTTCAGTTGGTTTAAAGGGAACGAGCATGGTATAAAAGGTACTCCTATCGCATTAGCTGATCTTATGTATCAGTTCGTGAAAACAGGAAAGTCTCCAGATGCCAAACCCTATTATCCTCAACCACTGTAGTCCCTTTTATAAAATCTTTCAATTCCATATTCATGTGTTTATAGCCTTAATGTTGTTGCTATTACGGTTATTTACATTTATCCGTGACGGTTAATCTGTGATATACGGTTTATTTCTTTTTGTGACTGCATTCTTGTCTGTTTCGACACACACCTCTCCATACATTCCTGATCCGTGCCACGCTAGATAACCATAAGCGTGAACTCGTTTATCTTCCCCTTCATCAATAATATAGGAATGTTGCTTTTTGTTCCCTCTAGGCAAGAAACCTATATGGATTCCAGCATCGTTGTATACTGCTATTGCATATTGATCATATTCATTGTCAGTTTGCGCAATTGCATAACCGTTAAACTTTCCTACCATGGTAATTGGAAGATCTCTGTAATACGCCCCAGCTATTGGAAATTTACCGTATCCCTTACGTGCTGATAGACCGATGCATTTATCTCCGATATAATATTGCTGAGATTCGGTTAATTCGTTTCGCCGTGATATATGCTCTTGAGATTTCAGAATTTTATCTTTTTCGTTCTGCCAATCACTTTTCAAAATCAATATTACGGCAACAATAAAAACGAGTAATCCCATAATAATCCATTCCATATCTTGAGGTTTTAGCATTGATTAATTAATATCCACCCTCCCACCCATAGGCGTTAGGTTTGGTTCTTTTTTATAATTTTGTTATCAATATTAGGTATGAGTGTTAGCTTGCAAGTCCTTTATTCAGACTTTCTTTTTCTTTATACTTGGCTAATTCAGCCTCTAACCTTTCATTCTTTTCGATGAGAGCGTCTATCGATGCTCTTAATCTCTTGATTTCTTTTTCCATTTCTGTATTTGTTAATTCACCATCGACGTTGATGGGTGATATTTTGGTTTCATTTATTGTAGGCCTGATCATTTCTCCAATTTCACGGAATAGCCATTCAGAGGATAAATCAGTGTATAAAAGAAGAAATTCTTTAGCTCTATCTACGGTTATGCTTTTAGGCTTGGTGAAAGCGCCAACTCCCCAATTTAATTCTCGTTCTGCTGATGTCGGTGAAATCCCTTTATAATCAAGGAATTCTTTGATTTTCTCTTTGACTGTCATAGTGCGTTTTTTAATAAGTGTTAATTAAAGATTATATTCTTTGACAAAATGAATATAAAAGAATATAATCTTTATATTTGCATCGTGATTAATATCAAACCCTATTAACCACAAATTACAATTCGAAATAATCAACAATTATAATATTAAATTATGGAAACAACAAATTTCGTGACCAAAAAATCATTGATCGGAACATTAGCCAACATGTCCGTAAAAGAAGTTATTGAAATCAACATCAAAGATTTCAAAGAGTACTCTATCCGCAATGCGGCTAATAACTTGAAAAAGAAAGGATATCTATTTAGCGTGTCCAGCGCCGGCAGGATTGATACAACAGCAGTAATGAGATTAAAATAGGGAGGATTGACAGTGGAAGAAAAACCGAACTGTATCGGCAATTGCCGCCTCTGTCCTGATCTGTGCAAATGCCCTCCCGATCATCTTCATTGCGAAGATTGCAGAACCGAAATAGAACCGGGCGAAGGTATCAGTATCGAAGTTGAGGCTATCATATCCGGACGTCCCGGTACCAAAATGATAACAGTATGTCCGGTATGTTTCGCGGATCATTACCAGGGAGGTGAATCAATAGAATTTGAGTAATAATTAAAAACAAGTAAGAAAGATCATGGAAGAAGTTACGAATACCACAAATATTCATATTGTGATATCTCACAATTGTAGGGATAGTAGAGAATCTGCATGTAGTAGAGAGCTATTGTCGGTATCTCGATCTATTTGGGTAGATGGTAAAGAGATATACAAAGATAAGATGGATCCAAAGGTGTACATGGCGTCTTTGGATCCGATAAAGAAATTAGAGAAATTTCTTTTAGGTCTTGAAAAAAGCGAGAGCGGCAATGATATTGGCTCCAATGGCGCTAATACTGGATGCTTTTTCAAGAAGGTCTGGGGAAAGTTGTTTGGCAAGAAGGTCCAGTTCATTACTTAATTTTTGAATATTGGCCTTTAGCATTTCTTCTTGGGCCATAAAGCCGCCATGAGAATAGAAGTCATGTGCCTTTGCATTCAATTGAAAGAATATAGTTCCTCCCAGGAACTTGGTCTGTTTGAGCAATCCCATCTCTTGGAATTGATCGTATATGGCTTCCACTATATCCGGGGTTGTGTCGAAATCTTTAGCGCAGGTGTGGATATTATTTTCAACATTCATGCTTTTTACAGACATCAGGTCGGCCAAAAGATCATCTTTTAATTTGGGTGTAATTAAGGTAATCATAACTATAAAATTTTAAGTGACAATGCAAAAATAGCAATAATCAGGGTGCTCTACATCATTTTTTTTCAAAAGTTTTAAGTGACATTTTAACTTATTCATGAGAGCGCACCCTTTAGTTAGAAAAATAAGTATCATAAAATTAAAAAATAAGGAGGACTAACAATGACTACAGGAACAATTATCTTTTTAACATTAATTGCTGCCCTCGTACTGGTACTTGGAGTGGCTGTCATTTGGCAATGTTGCAATATAAGGAACTTAATCGACGAATCCGCAAAAGAAAGTCGGAATGATATATATGGAACCTATAGTAGTTTAAAGCATCTGTTAGTGAAGTATATCGGTGAATCGAAGAAAGATCTTAGCCCCGACTCAGAGAACGCATCTAAATCCAGCCTCTGTCCTCTGGATTTAGATAGCACACGGAGTCTCCGTGACTGCTTGGAGGATATTTGTAAGTTCTACGGCATTCCAGTACATCTCTTAGCAAGGGGAATGCAAGAAGCGGGACAAGAGCTTAATCTCAAATCAGAGAGTGTCTCTAAATCCGGCCTCAGCCCCGAAAGCGCCACGCCTAATGGTACCATTACGCCGCCTTCATCTCTTAGTGATATAGAACTTCGTAAATACTGCATAGAGCAGACCAATAAAGCTCAGGTATATCTCCGGATAGAAGATGCTCAGAGGCTTTATGACTACATTTTGAATGGTAATCAGTGAGGAAAGGAGGTAACAAATGAGCATTAAAGAAATACTGAGTAGTGATTCAAATTTAAGTGTAACAATAAAATCTACTGATTTGAAAGAGTTTGCGGATCATATTATAAAACAGACGATCAAAGAGGTTTTGGCCTCTAATATGAAGTCGGATGAAGAGTATTTAACCGTCAATGAAACCGCAAAGATGCTTTGTGTTAATCGTAGTACTTTATGGAGTTGGAACAAAAAGGGATACTTATGTCCTGTTGAGATAGGCGGGAAGCGTCGCTATAAAATAAGTGATATTGATTCAATTCTTAAAAATAAACGAACCGATGAAGAACATGAATAGTCTTTCCAAGCATCTGTTTACGGTCATCATAAGCATAGTTACGGTTGCCGGTTGCATCTATGCCGGCAACGTAGAGATGAATGATGATATCCTCTCGGGTATGAGTTTTGAGAAGTACCAGTACATCCATGATCGTATCGGTGATCGTGCCACTTCATCGGATGTGGTAAAGGAGTATTTGCGTAATCGGCAGTTCTATGATTCAATCGCCTATTAAATTCAAATCAGTATAGATATGAATAAGTATATCAAGCCATTTACAGTCCTGATAGTGGGCATCGCTATCGGCAATAGGGTGTTTAATCATCTCCACGCATGGCTGGGCGTGGCAATAATTACAGCCACAATAATTTTCTTTATTTACAAACTTACTAAAATTATCAAAAATGAAAAAGTTGATTAGTTTAATGTTGGTCTTTATGACCTTATTATTTGTATTGGTTTCATGTGAAAGAGTTGCCCCTAACTATGCCGGCGTCCTTATGGAAAACTACGGCAAGCAAGGCAAGGAAGATTTTAAGGTGGTCTCCGGCAGGGTTTCAACGTGGGATGGGGGGACAGAGTTGTTCCAGGTTCCGTTGTTTGACCAGCGGGGAGAGTTCAGTGCACCGGTAACATTAAAGGCGGCTGATAATACTGAATTTAGCGCTCGTCCTTCATACTCTTACAAGGTAATAAAGAGTCGTGCTATAGATGTCGTATTTGATAACAAACATATTGATAAAGCCGAAACGGAAACCGGAAAAGACGGTTTTATGCAGTCATTGGAAGATAACATATTAGAACCCCGCATCTACGATCTTATAAAGGAAGAGAGCCGGAAGTACAAAACCGACAGTCTTATGGCAGATGGCGGATCGCTTGTCTTTGAAAAGCGTCTGGAGCAAATCGTTGAGAAAGAGTTTGAGAAACGTGGACTGCAATTGTTAACCTTTTCCGCTCAATTGGAATTTTCAGATAAGGTTAAGGAAAAGATTGATAGCCGAAATGAGGTAAACACTAATATTTCGGTTTTAGACCAGCAGATTGAGGAGCAGAAAAAGCTTAATGAACTCGAACAACTGAAAACCGAGCAGGCTATTATCCGGTCAAGGGGATTAACGAAAGAGATTCTTTATAAGCAGTTCATTGACCGGTGGGATGGGAAAACGCCGCTTTATGGAATTGCTCCTGAGTTTTTGAAGATAGCTAAATAAAAGAGCTGGCATACGGAATCTAAATGGATTCCGTATGACTCTTAACAGAATAAAACTGGACCAATAAGATGAAGATACAAAACTTTAGTATTCCCCCCGAATGTCGGCATGCCT
>OAVJ01000551.1_pt1 | contig 21477 bp, 19 predicted proteins | sample 1516901 | NCBI WGS metagenome assembly OAVJ01 (sample SAMEA2580073, study PRJEB22360) | human gut metagenome | biome: human gut; feature: human-associated habitat; material: faeces | place: Denmark | collected 2008/2010 | reverse complement strand
AAAAATGAAAGAACAATATAGAGCTGGAATATAGACAGCACATAGGGACAATAAAACGGATACCCCACAGGAGGAAATATAAAATGCGAAAAGTAAAAGTCGCAGCGGTACAGATGCGCTGCACAAGAGACGTGAATGCGAATATCGCAAACGCGGAGAGACTTGTAAGAAAAGCGGCGGCAGACGGTGCGCAGATCATCCTGCTCCCGGAGCTCTTTGAGCGCCAGTATTTCTGCCAGGAGCGCCAGTACGAATACTATGAGTTTGCAAAGCCGGTGGAGGAGAACGACGCGGTAAAACACTTCGCGAAGGTGGCGGAGGAGCTCAAAGTTGTTCTTCCAATCAGCTTCTACGAGAAGGACGGAAAGCGCCTGTTCAACACTGTTGCGATCCTTGACGCAGATGGAACAAATCTTGGAATCTACAGAAAGACCCATATCCCGGATGACCACTATTATCAGGAAAAATTCTACTTCACACCGGGAGATACGGGGTTTAAGGCATTTAAGACCCGCTATGGCACCATCGGCGTGGGCATCTGCTGGGACCAGTGGTTCCCGGAGACCGCGAGATTTATGGCGGTAAAGGGCGCAGAGCTCTTATTCTACCCGACAGCCATCGGCAGCGAGCCGATCCTCTCCGTGGACAGCATGCCCCACTGGAGACGCTGTATGCAGGGACATTCCGCGTCGAACCTGATGCCGGTGATCGCGGCAAACCGTGTGGGACTGGAAGAGGTAACGCCATGTGAGGCAAATGGAAACCAGAAATCAGCCCTGAAATTTTATGGCTCCTCCTTCATCACGGACGGTGCCGGCGAAGTGATCCGGTCCATGGACCGCGACAGCGAGGGCGTGATCACAGCGGAGTTTGATCTGGATGAGCTGGAGCGCGAGAGATTTTCCTGGGGCCTTTTCAGAGACAGAAGACCGGAGATGTACCACGAGTAAGAAAAATTCAGAGAAGAAAAGGCACATGCCATGGAATAAACATTGGTTCCGGGTGATGTGCCTTTTATCATGAAGAGAAGCAGTGAGAGTGAACCCCACTAAAGTATAACTGTGATTCATATAAATAATAGAAAACATATATGCCAGTAATTTCTCCAATTTGTTGAAAATTAAGAAAAATTAGAGTATGATTACAAAGAGATAATCGGACAGAAAAGGAATTAGTCCGGTACAAATATGAAAAGTAAAATACCCGAAAAATATGGAAATGACGGCAGCATTTCGTGAATTTTCAGGCGGGATATGGAGGAAAAAGACATGGAATATAGAATTGCAACGATCTCCGGTGACGGGATCGGTCCGGAAATCGTGAGAGAAGCAAAGAAAGTTTTAGATAAAACAGGTCAGAAATACGGTCATAAATTCAACTATGAAGAGGTCCTCATGGGTGGAATCTCCATCGACACCTACGGTGTGCCGCTGACAGACGAGGCGCTGGAGACCGCAAAGAAGAGTGACGCTGTTCTTCTCGGTGCAGTCGGTGGAAATGTCGGCAACTCCCGCTGGTACGATGTTGCCCCGAACTTAAGACCGGAGGCAGGACTTCTTGCGATCCGTAAAGGATTAAATCTCTTCGCAAATATCCGCCCGGCATACCTCTACAATGATCTTGCAGGCGCATGCCCGTTAAAGCAGGAGATCATCGGTGACGGCTTCGACATGGTCATCGTCCGGGAGCTGACCGGCGGCCTTTACTTTGGTGAACGCCACACAGAGACTGTAAATGGTGTGGAGCAGGCAACGGACACTCTTGTTTACAGTGAGAAGGAGATCCGCCGCGTAGCGATCAAGGCATTCGAGATCGCCATGAAGAGAAAGAAGAAAGTCACAAGCGTCGATAAGGCAAACGTTCTCGATTCCTCCAGACTCTGGAGAAAAGTTGTTGCGGAAGTCGCAAAGGACTACCCGGAAGTCACGCTTGAAAATATGCTGGTCGACAACTGCGCAATGCAGCTCGTTATGAACCCGCGCCAGTTCGATGTGATCTTAACAGAGAACATGTTTGGCGATATCTTATCCGACGAGGCGAGCATGATCACCGGTTCCATCGGTATGCTGTCCTCCGCAAGCTTAAATGAGAGCAAATTTGGTCTCTACGAGCCGAGCCATGGTTCCGCACCGGATATCGCAGGAAAAGACATCGCAAATCCGATCGCGACGATCCTCTCCGCAGCTATGATGCTCCGCTTCTCCTTCGACCTTGACAAGGAAGCAGATGCTATCGAGGATGCGGTCAGAAAGGTCCTCGCAGAGGGCTACCGCACCGTCGATATCATGGACGAGGGCAAAAAGCAGGTTGGAACCACTGAGATGGGAAATCTGATCTGTGAGAGAATCTAATAAAATAAGTACGGCAATGATGGCAGAATACATGAAAATCGTGTGTTCTGCCATTTTTTTGTAACAGGAAATTCCGAGAAATTCCCTGTTACAAAAAAAGGCACTGACGTGCCAAAGATGCGCACTCGCGCGAAGATGTAGACTGTCGCAAGCGACCGCGCGAGGCGCGAGAATGTGCCAAGGCACATTCTTTTTTTTGACATGACGCCAGAATAATCTGTCGGTGGCGGGACTGTAAGTGTAATAGGGTACAGAAGTCTCAGACGGTTGCCGGTGATTGCGTGACACACACGAATGCGTTGAAAATTGATCCATGGAGTCATATCTGAAGAAAAATAAATAGCAGACGAAATATAAGAGCCACATATATTGTTAAAAAAGATATCAAAAAAAGAAAGAAGTTTGCATAATTCGAGAAAAAGGCAATTTTAACATTGATTTGCCCGGGTACTTGTGCTAGGATATATGACAAATCAGCCTGATTCGTCACTTCACACTGATAGAGAAGAGACGGAGTGAAGCGAGACGCTGGATCGAGAGACAAGGGCTGGAATCGTGGCCATCCCCGAAAGGAGAGAGGCCACAGAGCAATCAGAGAGGGGAACAAAACTATGAGCAGAGTCTACAACTTTTCCGCAGGTCCGGCCGTGCTGCCGGAAGAAGTCTTAAAAGAAGCAGCAGCCGAGATGCTTGATTACAATGGAACCGGAATGTCCGTCATGGAGATGAGCCACCGCTCAAAAGCTTTTGAGGAGATCATCCAGACAGCAGAGCAGGACATCCGAGACCTCTTAAAGATTCCGGATAACTACAAAGTCCTGTTTTTACAGGGCGGCGCTCACCAGCAGTTCGCTGCAGTACCGTTGAACCTGTTCAAGAACCGTGTCGGCGATTATATTATCACCGGACAGTGGGCAAAGAAGGCATGGAAGGAAGCAAAGCTTTACGGAACCGCAAATGCCATCGCGTCCAGCGAAGATAAGACCTTCAGCTATATTCCGGACTGTTCCGATCTTCCGGTCGATGAGAATGCTGACTATGTTTATATCTGCGAGAATAATACGATCTACGGAACAAAATTCCATACACTCCCGAACACAAAGGGAAAAACACTCGTCTCCGATGTGTCCTCCTGTTTCCTCTCTGAACCGATGGATGTATCAAAATACGGTGTGATCTATGGCGGTGTCCAGAAAAACATCGGACCGGCAGGTGTTGTTATCGTGATCATCCGTGAGGACCTGATCCGCGAGGATGTTCTTCCGGAGACACCGACGATCATGCGCTACGATGTCCAGGCGAAGGCCGGATCCCTCTACAACACTCCGCCGTGTTACGGAATCTATATCTGTGGTAAGGTCTTCAAATGGCTGAAGAAGCAGGGCGGACTGGAAGCTATGAAGGAGAGAAACGAGAGAAAGGCAAAAATCCTCTATGATTACCTGGACGAGAGCAAGCTTTTCCACGGAACTGTCCGCAAAGAGGACCGTTCCATCATGAATGTGCCGTTTGTTACAGGTGATAAGGATCTGGATGCCCTGTTCGTAAAAGAGGCGGAGGCAGCCGGATTCGTGAACTTAAAAGGACACCGTACCGTCGGCGGCATGAGAGCCAGCATCTACAACGCAATGCCGGAGGAGGGCGTTGTGAAGCTTGTAGAATTTATGAAGAAATTTGAGGCGGAGCACGCGGACGCGTAAGACTGCCGGATGAAAATATCAGAGGAAAAATCATGAGAAATATTTGTTGTTTAAATCAGATCTCCCACTATGGCACAGACCGCCTCACAGGAGACTATAAGCTTGTAGATGATATTAAAGACGCAGAAGGAATCCTGGTCCGCAGCGCGTCTCTCCACGAGACAGAATTCCCGGCTGGACTCCAGGCCATTGCCAGAGCCGGAGCCGGAGTCAACAATATCCCGCTCGACGAGTGTGCGAAGAAGGGCATCGTCGTATTCAATACACCGGGCGCAAATAAGAACGGTGTAAAGGAGCTTGTTCTCGCGGGTCTGTTCCTGACTTCCAGAGATGTTGTCGGAGGTATCGAATGGTGCAGAGAACATGCCGGGGAAGAAGATATCAGCAAGAAGATGGAGAAAAGCAAAAAGGCCTTTGCAGGAAACGAGATCAGGGGTAAAAAGCTTGGCGTCATCGGTCTTGGTGCGATCGGCTGTGAGGTTGCGAACGCTGCTGCTGCTCTCGGAATGGAAGTTTACGGCTATGATCCGTTTATCTCCGTAAATGCGGCGTGGATGCTGTCTCGCTCCGTAAAACATATCATGGACGTGAACACGATCTACAAAGACTGTGATTACATTACAGTCCATGTGCCGCTTCTTGATTCCACGAAGGAAATGATCAACAAGGATGCTTTTGACCAGATGAAGGACGGTGTTGTGATCTTAAACTACGCGAGAGACCTGCTTGTAAATGACGATGATATGGCAGAGGCGTTAAAGAGCGGAAAGGTAAAAAAATACATCACCGACTTCCCGAACGCAAAGACTTCCGCAATGGAAGGCGTGATCGCTACACCGCATCTTGGCGCATCCACGGAGGAATCCGAGGACAACTGCGCGGTGATGGCTGCGGATGAGTTAAAGGATTACTTAGAAAATGGTAATATCAAGAACTCTGTAAACTATCCGGCGTGCGACATGGGAATCTGCCAGGTTGCAGGAAGGATCGGTCTGCTCCATGCGAACGTTCCGAACATGATCGGACAGATCACGTCGATCCTGGCTGCTGAGGGAATCAACATCGCCAACATGACAAACAAGAGCCGTGACAAGTACGCGTACACACTTCTTGATCTGGAAGATCCGGCGAAAGCGGAGGCAGTTTCCCATCTTGAAAAGATCAATGGAATGTATAAGGTCCGCGTGATCAAGGGCTAAAAAATATAGTCGAAAAGAGAATAATACGGCTGCATAAGAAGATGGCAGCTGTGAAATGTAATTGTAATTCATCCATGTACGAAAAATCGTCATGGATGAATTGCGTTTATAGAGAATTGAGTGTAATATAGAGGCAGGATAAAATAATATGGGGAGGTAACAGGCATGGCAGTAGTGAGACCGTTTTCATGCGTGCGCCCGGCAGCAGAACATGTGGCAGAGATCGCGGCACTTCCGTATGATGTATACAACAGGGAGGAGGCAAAGCGAGAGGTGAAGTCCCATCCGCTTTCCTTCCTCGCCATCGATCGCCCGGAGACGGGATTCCCGGACACGGCGGACATGTACGCGCCGGAGGTCTATGCCCACGCAAAGGATCTTTTCGAACAATGGGTGAAGGACGGAAACTATGTGGAAGATCTGAATGAGACCTACTATCTCTATGAACTCACGATGAACGATCATTCCCAGACAGGAATCGTGGCATGCTCAAGCGTAGATGACTATGTAAACGGCGTGATCAAGAAGCACGAGAACACGAGAGAGGAGAAGGAACTGGACCGGATCCGCCATATCGATGTGATGGACGCCCAGTCCGGACCGATTTTTCTCGCATATCGCCCGGTAAAACGCTTAAAAGAACTGGTTGCACTTGCAAAAGAGGAGAATCCGCTTTATAATTTTATCTCAGAGGATGGAATCAGACACCGGGTATGGAAAATCGGATCCGGTGATATGATAAAAGAGATCCGGGAGGAATTTGAAAAGCTCCCGGCGACATATATCGCAGACGGTCATCACCGCGCGGCTTCTGCCGTGAAGGTTGCCTTAAAGCGCAGGGCGGAACACCCGGACGCGCCGAAGGACGCCCCGTTCAACTACTTCCTCTCCGTACTGTTCTCAGAGGATGAACTGACGATCCTGCCGTATAACCGTGTAGTGTGGGATCTGAACGGGCACTCGGAGGAGGAGCTCTTAAAGGAAGCTTCGAAGCTTTTTGAGGTCTCCGGACCTTTAAAGGAAGCTGTGGAGCCGAAGGAACGCGGTGAGGTCGGCATGTACCTCGGAGGAACATGGTATGATCTGAAATTAAAGGCGGGAGTCCGACCGGATGATCCGGTGAAGGGACTTGACGTGTCCGTGCTCCAGGAGAAATTCCTGGCTCCGGTGCTTGGAATCGGAGACCCGAGAACGGATAAGCGCATCGACTTTGTGGGCGGGATCCGCGGCGTGAAAGAACTGGAGCGCCGCTGTGAGGCGGACATGAAGATCGCCTTTTCCATGTATCCGACATCGATGGAAGAACTGCTGTCTGTTGCGGACGCGGGGCTTCTGATGCCGCCGAAATCGACCTGGTTTGAACCGAAACTGCGAAGCGGAATTTTCATCCACCGGCTGTAGCCTGAAACTTGGGGTCAGCCGACAGGATTTCTGGAGATCGAAATGGGACTGCAGTCGTGGAGCCGCCGGTATCACAGAAACCTGACATCACAGGAGAGAAAGGAATATTGTTGTGGGAAAGATTATTTTAACAGGAGACCGTCCGACAGGTCGTCTTCATGTAGGACATTATGTAGGATCTCTTAGAAGAAGAGTAGAGCTTCAGAATTCCGGAGAGTATAGCGATATCTATATTATGATTGCTGACTCCCAGGCGCTCACAGACAATGCGGATAACCCGGAGAAGGTCCGCCAGAATATTCTGGAGGTTGCGCTCGATTACCTGTCTGCAGGTCTTGATCCGGAAAAATCCACGATCTTTATCCAGTCCATGGTGCCGGAACTTTATGAGATGACCGCCTACTTCATGGACATCGTTACGGTTTCCAGACTGCAGAGAAACCCAACCGTAAAGAGTGAGATCCAGATGAGAAACTTTGAGGCCAGCATCCCGGTTGGCTTCTTCACCTACCCGATCAGTCAGGCTGCCGATATCACAGCTTTCAAGGCAGACGTGGTTCCGGCTGGTGAGGACCAGATGCCGATGGTGGAGCAGACAAGAGAGATCGTTCACAAATTCAATACGGTATACAATACAGATACTCTTGTTATGCCGGACATTCTCCTTCCGAGCAATGACGCATGCCGCCGTCTTCCGGGCACCGACGGAAAGGCAAAGATGAGCAAATCCTTAGGAAACTGCATCTACCTTTCCGATACAGAGGAGGACGTAAAGAAGAAAGTCATGTCCATGTACACAGATCCGAACCACTTAAAGGTAAGCGATCCGGGACAGGTTGAGGGAAATACCGTCTTCACATATCTGGACGCATTCTGCAAGGACGAATACTTCGCAGAGTTCTGGCCGGATTACAAGAACCTCGACGAGGTGAAAGAGCACTACAAACGCGGTGGACTTGGCGATGTAAAGGTCAAGAAGTTCTTGAATCGTGTGCTTGAGGAGGAGCTCCGTCCGATCCGCGAGAGAAGAAAGAGATGGGAGCAGGACATCCCGGCTGTATACGAGATCTTAAAGAGCGGAAGCGAGAAGGCAGAACGCGTAGCTGCACAGACATTAAAGGAGATGCGTGCGGCTATGAAGATCAACTACTTTGACGATGCGGCGCTGATCGCGGAGCAGAGTGAGAAGTACAATGGTCAGTAACCAGAAGCGTTTTGACAAGCTTTGACCATTTCCGGAAGCGGATAAAAACAGAATAAGTCAGACCGGATCCCGCATATATTGTATCCATGGTAAAGCGGGGGTGCTGATATGCGGGAACTGGTCCTGGAATTAATGGGGGAATACGGCAATCTTGCTGTGTTCCTCCTTATTTTAGTGGAAAATCTCTTTCCACCGATCCCATCGGAGGTGATCCTGACCTTTGGGGGTGTTATGACAGTCTGTACGGATATGACACCGGGAAGCGTGATCTTTTCTGCGACGGCCGGGTCGCTGGTGGGAGCGGTGATCCTTTACGGTGTGGGAAGATTTCTGCCGGATGAGGTGTTTCGAAAGCTTCTCTGCGGAAGGACCGGGCATCTGCTCCATTTTAAGCCGGAGGATGTGGATCTCGCGAAAGGCTGGTTCCGGGATCGTGGAAGATCAGCGGTGTTCTTATGCAGACTGGTTCCTATCGTCCGCAGCCTGATCTCGATCCCGGCAGGAATTGCAGGCATGCCGGCATTGCCGTTTCTTATATTTACCACGGCAGGAAGTCTTTTGTGGAACACGGTTCTCGTTTATGCCGGACGGATCGCGGGTGATTCCTGGGAGAAAGTTTCAGCGGCCTTCGGCACGTATGCAGATCTGTTTCTCATGGTGGCCGGGATCTCCATCGCGTTCGCAGTTTTGTTCCGCGGATGCGGGGAGAGAAGAAAGCCGTAGAAGCCATATAGAAAGTCGTTGCGGATGGGAGCAGGCTGGAAAAAGGAGGGTGAAAGGAGAGAGAATTCGTTTTATAAAATAATAGAATTATTTGAATAATTACATACAATAAAACAATAAACTAACAACAATAAAATAAAAAATATTTTTTCTAAAAACATATTGACAAATAAGAAGTTATCGAATATAATAAAGACAACAAAAAGAAAGAGAGAACAAAGCAAAGAAGACGAAAAGGTTCGTACTTAAAAAAATCTAAGTAAAGGAGGTACAGTCCACCGAACACATAAGTCTCGTTCCATTTTTCAAATTTGAAAAATCCGGAACAAAGGAAAAACACAAAACCGGGTAATTGATCGAAAAAAAGATTATTTGAAATCCTTCAAGATATGACGAGAAAGTATCAAAAAGAGAAATACAATAATCGATATGAGAACGAAAAGAAAGATAAGATTTCGGAAAAAGCCGGTGGAGTGAAAAAAGAAAAATTTCATATAGAAAACAAAATCTAATGAAACGAGGTAAGATCCATTGGATAACGCAGAACATTAAGGTGGGTATCGAAACAAGAAAATTGATTCGGTACCCACTTTTTATGCGCAGAAAAGAATTGCTGCCACTTGCTTTTGGGGGAGAGTAGCAAACTGTCTGTACGAACCAGGTGCAGGTCTGTAACCGGGCAGGCTAAAGCCCTTCACAGTCAAACGGTGGCGTATATTCTTCTTTTGCGCTGCTTCTCGCCTGCATGAAACCTTCCGTGAGACCGAGGTCGATGGCGGTATCAACGACTTTGTTGTACTCATAGGAGGTGATCCGCCGGTTGATCTCCGGATATTCGGTGCTCCTGTAGAACGGCGTATACTGGCTCATGATGCTGATAAGGTACTGGTGATCCGGGAGATTTTCCCTGATCCAGTGCAGGAGGCGGATCGAGTCCTCTTTTGCGCCCGGAAGGACCATGTGGCGGATGATGACGCCGCGGTCCAGCATTGATGGATTCCTTTTATTCCAGGAAAGTCCGCCGGTGAGGCGGATCATTTCTTTTATGGCGTCGGAGGCTTTCTCGAAATAGTCCGGGGCGGCGGAGTATTTCTTGGCGAGACCGCTGTCCATGTATTTGAGGTCTGGAAGCCAGATATCGACGTAGTCTGCGAGATCACGGATCGTTTCAAGCTTTTCGTAGCCGCCGCAGTTAAAGACGACAGGGATCTGAAGCTTCGGCTTCGCGAGATCCAGGGCGCGGACGATAGATGGAGCGAACTGGGTCCCGGTCACGAGGTTGATGTTTGCGGCGCCTTTTTCCTGGAGTTCCAGGAAGATATCGGCGAGGCGGGAGACGGAGATGGTTTTTCCGTAGTTTTCGTGACTCAGCTGGAAGTTCTGGCAGAAGACGCAGCGTAACGTACAGCCGGAGAAGAAGACGGTTCCGCTTCCGGTGGTGCCGCTGATGCAGGGTTCTTCCCACATATGCAAGGCGGCCCGGGCGGCGCGGAGCTCGTGCCCGGCGCCGCAGAAGCCGGTGGATGTTGTTCGGTCGGCATGACATTCCCTTGGACAGAGGGTGCATGATCGGTAGATGGATTCGGTTAACATAACTTTACATACTTCTTTCGTGGTGATTTATGAGCCAGATGCCTGCAGATGATCGGTATTCAGGCACTGGCGGTCGGGCAAAATGCTTTCAAGGGATCATGTGGATCAAAGCGCTGGTTCAGGATCTTGCTTTGTCGGAATTGTATTCAGCCCGATCCGGGGTATCCGGCAGGTAGTGGTAGAGGTCCTGATAGTGCTCGAATTCCGCATCGGTCTCCGGAAGAGCGGGGATCAGGCCGGTACAGTCGGTGGCGGAGCAGGCCTGGATGTCGATGTCCCAGTCGGCGCTGGTAAGCAGTTTCTTTGATGAGTTTTTCATGGAATCACCTCCTGAATTATAGTTTTCATCGAAAAAAGAAAATAAAACAGGAAAGTAATTCAAAAAAAATTATATAGTGCAGGATTTCTAAATTATAGAAATGTCTCAAAACAGGAGAATTTAGTAATCTACCTGTGTTTTACATAGCAATGACAAAGCGCTTGGGGTAGTTAAAATTAATAGTAACTGTTCAGTAGGTCTGCGCACTTGCTGCGCTGACCGTAAGAAAACATAGGCTGGAGGGCAAAAATCCCATCAGCGAAGCTGATCTGGAATGGATTTTTGCGTGTAACTATGAAGGTACTGAATAGTTACAATTAATATCTATCTATTTAAGATAATCAGTAATAATACCCCAGGCGCCCTCTAATTTCTCCAGCGTCCACGCCGCATTCGCCGGACTTGTGGACGGCAGGGAGACTGCCGGGATGCCGGTTGCGGATTCCTGGTATTTTCTGTAGTAATTCCAGGATGTCTTTCCGTTGCAGAAGATCGCCCGGATGTCGGCTGTGGACAGGATACGGGAGAGATCGTTGGGCACGACATCGCGGATGGAGCTGTCGCTGGAACCCTCGATGGAGCAGGATGCGATCACATCCCAGAGGGCAATATGATGGGAGAGGAGAAATTCCTTTTTCTCATCAATACTGCCCGGAACCGGAACCGCGAGAATTCCGGCCAGGGTCTTCCAGAAACGGTTCTGCGGGTGGTGATAGAAAAAATGTCCTTCCCTGGATTTGACGGACGGGAAGGAACCGAGGATCAGAATCCTGGAGGCGCTGTCAAAAACAGGCGGAATCGGGTGTGTGACGGTATTCATGATAAATATCCTTTCAGATATATTTTAAATGATAAAATTGCTATCCATGTTGTATTGTAGCGTTTCTGATATTTTTTGTAAACATAGAAATTTCATACTTTTTTTATTGCCTTATGGGGAAACTCAACTTATAATGATTAGGTATCACAAAATCATGGGTCAATATACCCAAATGTGATATATGCGCAAAAGAAGTGGAGAAAATCAATGGACAATAACAATCAGAACAGAAATGGCGGAAAGCGGCCAAGCGGACAGAATATCGGGGTGCTCGCCCTGATCCTAGTGATTACGCTGATCGCTGTGACCGTTATGAACAACATGATCCGCAAAAACCAGACCCAGGAACTCGGGTATGAGGAATTTGTGGAATACTTAAAAGAGGGAGAGATCGATACGGCGAAGATCTCCAGCAACAGGATCTACTTAACGCCAAAGACTTCTTCCACGAAGCTTTCCCGCTTCATCCAGTATTATACGGTAAGAATCCCGGATGTTGATCTTGCAGAGCGTCTTTTAGATGCCAACGGGGTCCATGTGGTGGCGGAAGATACGAGTACGAGCGCGAGTATTTTAAACTTTCTGATGGGATGGGTACTCCCGTCGGCGCTCATGATCGGACTTCTCTATATGATGTACAGCCGGATGGGCGGCGGAGGAATGATGGGCGTTGGAAAGAGCAACGCCAAGGTCTACGTCCAGAAGGAGACGGGAGTCACGTTTGCTGACGTAGCGGGCGAGGACGAGGCGAAGGAATCCCTTGTGGAGATCGTTGACTTCCTGCATAACCCGCAGAAATATTCAAAGATCGGTGCAAAACTGCCGAAAGGAGCGCTCCTTGTGGGACCTCCAGGAACAGGTAAGACTCTGCTTGCGAAGGCGGTAGCCGGTGAGGCACATGTTCCGTTCTATTCCCTTTCCGGTTCTGATTTCGTGGAGATGTTTGTCGGCGTGGGTGCGTCCCGTGTCCGTGACCTCTTCAAGCAGGCACAGCAGTCCGCACCGTGTATCATCTTTATTGATGAGATCGATGCTATCGGACGCAGCCGTGACAGCCGGATGGGCGGAAATGATGAGAGAGAGCAGACCTTAAACCAGCTGCTTTCCGAGATGGATGGATTTGATTCCTCTAAGGGACTTCTCGTCCTGGGCGCGACGAACCGTCCGGAGATTCTGGATCCGGCACTTTTGAGACCGGGACGTTTTGACAGACGTGTGATTGTTGACAAGCCGGACCTGAAGGGCCGTGTCAATATCTTAAAGGTACATTCCAAGGATGTGCGCCTGGATGAGACTGTCGACTTCGAGGAGATCGCCCTTGCGACTTCCGGTGCTGTGGGCGCGGATCTCGCGAACATGATGAACGAGGCGGCTATCAACGCAGTCAAGAACGGACGCCAGGCTGTCTCCCAGAAAGACCTCTTTGAGGCTGTGGAGCTTGTTCTCGTCGGAAAAGAGAAGAAAGACCGGATCTTAAGCAAAGAGGAGCGCCGGATCGTCTCCTACCATGAGGTTGGACACGCGCTTGTCACCGCGCTTCAGAAGGATGCTGAACCGGTCCAGAAGATCACGATCGTTCCGCGTACCATGGGAGCGTTGGGATATGTCATGCAGGTTCCGGAAGAGGAAAAATATTTAAATACGAAAAAAGAACTTGAGGCAATGCTTGTGGTTTCCCTTGCCGGACGTGCGGCTGAGGAACTCGTGTTTGACACGGTGACGACAGGTGCTGCGAACGATATCGAGCAGGCGACAAGGATCGCGAGAGCGATGGTCACCCAGTATGGTATGTCTGAGAAGTTCGGTCTTATGGGGCTTGCGACCCAGGAGAACCAGTATCTGACAGGACGCACCGTCTTAAACTGCGGTGATGCTACGGCGGCTGAGATCGATACGGAAGTCATGAAGATGTTAAAGAACGCCTATGCTGAGGCGAAGCGTCTTCTCTCCGAGAACCGCGAAGCGATGGATCAGATCGCCGCGTTCCTGATCGAGAAAGAGACGATCACAGGCAAGGAGTTCATGAAGATCTTCCGCCAGGTGAAGGGAATCCCGGAGCCGGAGGAAGGGAAGAAGGAAGAGAAAAACCGGATGGGCGGCGAGTTCGATGGGAACGCAGAGAGCCAGCCGGTACAGGCAACTGAGACTTCACAGGTACAGGATCCGGGCGTGCAGGTCGCAGAACATGTGCAGAATGCGCCGGTGAATGAGAACGGCGGATATGCCGGAGCAGCTGATGGGCAGCGGATGCCGCAGGCTGGAAACGGACAGGATCCGATGGATCAGCAGAATTAATACGGTACGAAAACGGGCAGGATGATAAAAATAGGTCATCCTGCCCGTTTTTTCGGGAAATTCACGTTATGTCGGCTTTTATATATGAAAAGTCCAGTAGATGGTTGTAGAAAACGTGAAGCAGGGGAGAAAATCGTTACTGTAGGCGGGTAGGAATTTTCTGAACTGAAAATCCCGGATGTTAACAAATAAAAGAAATAATTCATGAAAAAGACAAGAATATCTGGTAAAATGAAAAATAGATTTAAACACAGATCAGTAGACAGCGGGAGCAAATTGCGAATATCCGCTTTATATGGCTGGAAATGGAGAGAAAAGAGAATTTTTATGGATCAGAACGATTATGGAAAGAGAAAAATGATCTGCAGACATGCGGCCGGATTTATGGCGGCGGTGATACTCGCGGCAGCGGGACAGCCGTTTATGGCGTATGCGTCTGAAAAGCTTCAGATAAATGACCCGTCCGCATCGGAGCAGTGGGCATTCTTCAACGATGGATCGTTCACGTCGGAAGAGATTACGAAGTATCCGGTCTACTCGGATCCGTTCGGGCAGCCGTCGGAGAACGCAGAGCTTCTTGGAACTCTCGTGGAGGTAAAGAAGAGACAGGCAGTTTCCGGCGTGGATATCAACCTGAAACAGGCCTGGGAGACATATGGGAACGGAAGTCATGATACCATCGTTGCAATGATCGATACGGGAATTGATGATACTCATGAAGATCTGAAGGACACTTTATGGGTCAATACCGATGAGATCCCGGGAAACGGCATCGACGATGACGGAAATGGCTACGTGGATGATCGGTATGGGTGGAATTTCTACAATAATAACAATCAGATCTTCAACGGGAATGAGGACAGCCACGGAACCCACGGGGCCGGGACGATCAGTGCCGGGACTGGAAACGGGATCGGAATCTCGGGAATCGTTCCGGGAAACCGGGTTCGGGTGATGGCGTTAAAGGCTCTTGGGGGAAATGACGGTGGCGGAAGTACGGCGGCTGTCATCAAAGCGATCAAATATGCGGAGGATAACGGTGCGGTGATCTGTAACCTGAGCCTGACGTCAACGACAGATGATAAGGCATTATATGAGGCGATGAAGAATTCAGGTATGCTGTTTGTAGTGGCAGCAGGAAACGGAAATCCGAAGACGGGAAAAGGCGTTGATACGGATATGATCCCATTTTATCCGGCTGCGTATGATCTGGACAATATTATTTCCGTCGCGAATCTGAGCTTTGATGGGGCACTGTCCGCAAGCTCCAACTATGGAAAAACGACCGTGGATCTTGCGGCGCCGGGAAGTTATATTTTAAGTACGACCCCTGGAAACACCTATGGATACATGAGCGGAACGTCCATGGCGGCACCGATGGTGTCCGGGGCGGCGGCAATGATCTATTCGTATTTTGACGGGATCGGGGTTGCGGATGTGAAGGAGATCCTGATGTCCACGGTGACACCGATGGAGAGTCTCAAGGACGTGACAGTGTCCGGCGGTATGCTGAATGTGGGCGCAGCCCTTTCCTATGATATCGGCAGTTTATCAAGAAGGGGATTTCAGAACGGTGGAACGAGACTGGCGAACGGAACGGCTCCATATCTGGAGATGCAGACCTCGAACCGGAATGGTGGAATGTATCTGACGGTCCGCGTCCTCGATATTGACGGGGATCTTGATAAGCTCTTCTATGCAAAGGGCGAGCATACAGCCGGGGAGTTTGCGAACGGGACTGTGGAAGGAACGGCGTTTACGGTGAATGAGAAGGATATGGCGGCGTTCCAGATCACGGAAAAAGGAACGTATACGTTCTATGCTGTAGATAAGAATGGAAATGGAGCGGTGAAGATCGCAAAATTCGTGTCGGAGAGCGACGGACCGGGGGCATTTCAGTAGGATCCTGATGGGAGAAATGCCGGAGGCAACAGATGATCGGAGGAGAACACATGAAGACAAGACGATTGGGAAAAACAGGGCTCATGGTGAGTGAGATCGGATTTGGCGGGGAATGGCTGGAACGGCATACGGAAACTGAGGGCATTGAGCTGATCCGGTATGCGTCAGAGAAAGGGATCAATATGCTGGACTGCTGGATGGCGGATCCGAAATCGAGAAATATCATCGGCGAGGGAATTAAAGAGAACCGGGATCAGTGGTTCATTCAGGGACACATCGGATCTACCTGGAAGGACGGACAGTATTTCCGCACGCGGGAGATGAAATATGTGCGTCCGGCCTTTGAGGACCTTTTAAAGAGACTGCAGACCGACTATATCGATCTCGGAATGATCCACTATGTGGATTCTGAGGAAGAGTGGGAGAAGATCCAGCACTCTGATTATCTGGATTATGTGATGGAGCTGAAAGAAAAAGGCGTGATCCGGCACATCGGCATGAGCTCCCACAATCCGAAGGTAGCTATGAAGGCGGTTGAGTCCGGATATATAGAGATGATCCTTTTCAGTATCAACCCGGCGTTTGATATGCTGCCGGCGAGTGAGGATATCGATACGATGTTTGCGGAGGAGTTTGACGCGGGACTTAAGGGGATCGATCCGGACCGGGCGATGCTCTATAAGGCCTGTGAGGAGAACGATGTGGGGATCACGGTCATGAAGGGATTCGCGGGCGGAAGACTTTTCGATGCGAAGAGATCTCCGTTCGGTGTCTGTCTTACCCCGGTCCAGTGTATCCATTATGCGCTGACGAGACCGGCTGTCTGCTCCATCATGTGTGGATATGACACAAAGGAGCAGGTAGATGCGGCAGTGGGATATGAGACTGCCTCAGAGACGGAGAAAGACTATGCGTCTGTGATCGCGAATGCGCCGTTCCATTCCTACCGGGGCGAATGTACATACTGCGGACATTGCAAGCCGTGTGCCGCAAATCTGGATATTGCCATGATCAACAAGTTTTATGATCTGGCAACCATGCAGCCGCAGATCCCGGCGACAGTGCAATCCCACTATGAGCTTCTGGAATATAAGGCATCGGAGTGCATCGGATGTCATTTGTGCGAAGCACGGTGCCCGTTTGGCGTTCCGATCGCGGAGCGGATGGAGAAGACTGCAAAGTTATTTGGATGCTGATATTACGGAGATCGAAAATCCAGTCAGCGGATTATCAACAAAGGAGAAATAGAATCATGTCACTTGAAAAAAGCCGTCCTGATCCTGACGGAAGGGACGGCAAAGGTCGATAACCACAAATATAAAGATACGTTACATCGAGATCCACCCAAACGCGTTCGCCACAGAACTGATCAGTATGATAGCCGCAAAGATCGGGCAGAGATACTGGATCATAAACTGGAAGATCACTTTTCTGCGGAATGGATGACCGCCGTCTGTGACCTCCTGTTCGATCTTTGCAACTCCGATGACTCTCGATACGAGAAGGCAGGTCGCGATCGCCGCGATCGGCATCATGACAGAGTTTGTCAGGAAATCGAAGAAGTCAAGGAACTGCATTCCGATCACGGTCACACCGGCCAGTGGACCATAGCCGAGACAGGAGAGTGTTCCGAGCAGGAGCATAATGACAGCCATAAATACCGTCGCCTTTTTCCGGCTCCAGTGCAGCTCATCCTCAAAAGTGGAGACGGCACTCTCGGTCAGGGCGATGGAACTTGTGACAGCCGCAAACAGGACCAGGACAAAAAACAGGATGCCGACTGCGGCTCCGAGTCCCATGCTTGCGAACACCTTCGGGATCGTGATGAACATCAGCGCAGGACCGGCCTGCAGGGTATCCGGGTCACCGCCGGAGAAGGCGAAGACGGCCGGGATGATCATGAGACCGGCCATGATCGCGATCGCGGTATCGAAGATCTCAACATTCTGGGTGGAATCTTCGATCGAAGTATCTTTTTTCATGTAGGAACCGAAGGTGATAAGGATTCCCATGGCGATGGACAGGGAGTAGAACATTTGTCCCATAGCGGATACCACCGTCATCCATGAGAAGTTCTCAAGGTTTGGTACCAGCAGATATTTCACACCACTCATAGCCCCTGGTCTCGATACGGAATAGCCCGCGATGAGCAGGGAGAGGATCACGAGGATCGGCATCATAAACTTCGATACACGCTCGATCCCGTTGCGTACACCTGCGTAAATGATAACAACTGTAAACAGGGTGAAGAGAATAAAGCAGATCTCCGTGGAACGACCGTTGGAAATAAACGCGGAGAAATATTCGTCTGTGGCAAGGGCCTGTCCATGTCCAAGAAGGTATTCAGCCAGATATTTGATGACCCAGCCGCCGATCACAGAATAGTACGGGACGATCAGGATCGGGATCACAGCATTGATCCAGCCGCCGAAGGACAGCCATTTTGACTTTCCGAAGGATTCATAGGCACCCACCGGACTCTTTTTGGTCATGCGGCCGAGAGCAGTTTCCGCCACGATCATCGTGTAGCCAAAGGTCAGTGCCAGAATGATATAGACGAGTAGAAAGATTCCCCCGCCATACTTTGCTGCGAGATAGGGGAAACGCCAGATGTTTCCAAGTCCTACGGACGCGCCCGCCGCCGACAGGACGAAACCGAGCTTTCCGGAGAACGAACTTCGTTTACGATTCATAATTAATTTCTCCTCATGTTTTTATCACAAATACATTTGTGCGTGTAAGGGATAGTCTATCATAGAATATGAAAAAAGGCAATTTGAACTGTCGGGGAGACTAAAATTGGAATAGAACCGATGGAAGGTATAATCAGAACGCAGAAGAATGTATAAAAAAAGGAACAACCGGAGAATCTTATAATTTGATGGCGAAATTATCGGTTTTGCGTTATAATACACTTATTCCTACCAGATAAATACAGTTTATATTTGGATACAGACGCAGGAATGGTGTCGATGTACAGGGGCTTTTATCCGACAGGGTCTGAGCCCATTGATAGATACAGAGAGGTGAAATTGTGTTAAAAGCGGAAAACTTGGTCCTCAATGTGGAGGACAATGGATCAAAGAAATGTCTTCTGGATCATATTTCTTTCCAGGTGGACGATGGGGAGATGCTGGTGATCACGGGACCGAACGGCGGCGGAAAGTCCACGCTGGCGAAAGTCCTGATCGGAATTGAGAAGGCGGAGAGCGGAAAGATCTTTTTAAACGGGGAAGATATCACGGATTTTGATATCAACCACCGCGCCAACGCCGGGATTGGCTATGCGTTCCAGCAGCCGCCGAGATTTAAGGGAATGACGGTGCAGAGACTTCTTGCGCTGGCAGCAGGAAGAGAGCTGGAAGATCAGGAGTGCTGCAGGCTTCTGTCCGACGTGGGACTCTGCGCGGAGGAATATTTAAACCGTCAGATCGACGGAACGCTTTCCGGAGGCGAGATGAAGCGGATCGAGATCGCGACGGTTCTTGCGAAGGAACATACCTTATGTATTTTTGATGAGCCGGAAGCCGGGATCGATCTCTGGAGTTTTTCCATGCTGATCCGGAAATTCGAGGAGATCCACAAAGAGAAAAAACAGAGTCTGATCGTCATCTCCCATCAGGAGAAGATCATCAGCATGGCAGACCGGATCATGGTGATCGATGACGGGAAGATCAAGGCGGAAGGACGGAAGGAAGATGTCCTGCCGTGTTTAGAAGGTCTTGATAAATGTCATGCATGTGCAGGAAATGCGGGGGTGAGAGCGTAATGGTAGAGCTGGATCATGTAGTAGAAGAAGTACTGAAAGTCATCAATGACAACGGATTTTCCCAGAAGGGCGCTTTCAACCTGCGCCAGAACGGAACATCCATCTGCCACGGTGACAGTGAGCATATTAAGATCAAGAAGAAGACGGACAAGCCGGGGATCGATATCTATATTGATGGCGATACAAAGGGCGAGAAAGTTTACATCCCGGTGGTCGTCAGCGTTTCCGGCATGACAGACCTTGTATACAATGATTTCTATATCGCGGACGGCGCGGACGTGACCATCGTTGCGGGCTGCGGGATCCACAACAGCGGATGCAATGAGAGCAGACATGACGGGATCCACACCTTTCATGTTGGAAAGAACGCGAACGTCTGTTATCAGGAAAAACATTATGGAGAGGGAAATGGAACCGGCGGCCGTGTGCTGAATCCGGTGACGAATATCTATGTCGGAGAAAATTCCGTATTTACGCTGGATACGGCACAGATCAAGGGCGTTGACTCCACAGTCCGCGAGACGCTTGTGGAGATGGATAAAAACTCCAGATTGTATGTGACAGAGCGCCTCATGACCGAGGGAGACCAGACGGCGGAGTCCAACATCGAGGTACGTTTAAACGGTGAGGACAGCTCAGCCCAGATCATCTCAAGATCTGTCGGAAAAGGCAATTCCGTCCAGACCTTCCACCCGAAGGCAGTCGGAAACAACAAATGCCAGGCCCATATCCAGTGTGACTCCATCATTATGGACCACGCCGAGATCGGATCCATTCCGGAGATCCGTGCGCGCGACTTAAACGCGGCGATCATTCACGAGGCGGCGATCGGAAGGATCAACGATGAGCAGCTCTTAAAGCTCCGGACACTTGGACTTACCGAGGAAGAGGCGGAGAGCGTTATTATTGAGAACTTCCTGAACTAAAATCGAAAGGTTATGCATAATAAAAGCAGGTCTGCAGGTGAAAAACACCGATGTAGACCTGCTTTTTTTCGCAATTACACGTCAGAAATGCAGATGTAAGCAGAATTGCAACTGTTCAGTAGGTCGGCGCACTTGCTGCGTTGACCGTAAGAAAACATACGCATAATTATTTTATTGTGATCGAGAGATTGCCAAAATCAGTGACAGGTGTCTCTTTTCCGCCAGTAAAGAGAAATACAGACAGCGTATAAGCCGGTTTTGCGCTGCCGGTGATCTGGACTGCTGGCTGGATCCTGATGAGGATATCTGCATCGGCAGATCTGGCATCCAGCCATCTTAACAGGTCTGCATCCAGGTCTGCGGTCGAAGCGCCGTTAAGTCCGAGTGCTAAATGAGTCACGTTTTCGCGGATCAGTGTGTCGAGAATGCGGGCACTTATCGTCACGGAGAATGCGGAATGACTCTTTTCTGATACCACAGGGATGGACACCGCGATGCCGTTTGCAGATCTGCCATTCTTTTTCACAGTTTTCCGGGCGGCTTTGATGGCGAACTGGATCATATTGTGATCGAGAGTTACATTACCGTTCTTATCCGGTACAGCGGATGGAATGCTGATCGTGGACGGAGATTTGGACTGTGCCTGTCCGGAGTAGTCTGAGGACAGGAACGTATCTTCATAGGAAGAATCGCTGTCACTGTCGGAAGAACTGTTTCCGCCGGAATTACTGCCATTGGAGGAAGAATTTCCACCGCCGGAAGTATTGCCGCCGGAGTTCCCGCCTGGCTTATTGTCTTCGCCGCTGTCGGGCAGCTTATTGTTGACAGCGCTGACCTGGAGCGTGAGGAGAAAGTCATGGTAATTCTGGGAGATGACTTTAACTGTCACGGTGCCGATCTGCTGCTCCAGCGCAGAATCCACCGGACGGACCGGAAGTGTCAGTACTCCATCACAGATGGACGCGCCGCTGTCGTAATAGTCTCCGAGAGCCACGTCCTCAAGATGGTATTCGACCGTGCCGTATTTCTTCGGCGTGTCGAGCTCCGGCAGAAGGGAACTGAGGTCAAAGCGGTACGCGGCTTCCGTATGATTGAGGACAGTCATGGTTCCTGGTTTTGCATTGGATGCGGTGGCTTTTTTGATGTACGGTGCCTGACCGCAGAAAAAACATTTTTCCGTTTCCCCAGAGACAAATTGTCAAGGACTTTTTAATCAAATTCACAAAAAAGGTGCCAGAAGCACCGTATGGCTCCTGACACCTCGTTTGATAGATT
>OAVJ01000550.1_pt1 | contig 21517 bp, 20 predicted proteins | sample 1516901 | NCBI WGS metagenome assembly OAVJ01 (sample SAMEA2580073, study PRJEB22360) | human gut metagenome | biome: human gut; feature: human-associated habitat; material: faeces | place: Denmark | collected 2008/2010 | reverse complement strand
ATGTTCCGCGCTGCAACGGTGCAGGACTTTTCCGCTGTCACCGGTGCCTGCCTGCTGGTAAAGACCAGCGTGTGGGACGAAGTGGGCGGTCTGGACGAAGCCTTTGCGGTGGCCTTCAACGATGTGGATTTCTGCCTGCGGGTGCGGGATGCAGGCTGCCGCATTGCGTGGACGCCCTACGCCCAGTTGACCCATTACGAGAGCAAGAGCCGCGGCGGCGACGAAAAAGACCCGGTGAAGGCCCGGCGCTTTGCCGCCGAGCAGCAGCGGCTGTATGCCGTGCACGGCAAGGCGAACATCCTGCACGACCCCTACTATAACCCCAACCTGACCATGGACCGGGAGGATTTTTCCGAAAGCGATGATCTGCGCGGGCTGAAAGAGGGACGCATCACGGTGCAGTGGAGGGGATGAACCCTCTCAGGCGCACTGACGTGAGCGCAGCGATGGCTGAGAGGGTTATTAGGAGGAGCACCAAATGAACATCAAAGGCCATTTTGAGACCATCACCCGGCACAAGCTGCTGGTGATGAAATACTGTTTTGCCTGCGGACTCTACGAGCAGGGCCTTGCCCATGACCTGAGCAAGTACAGCCCCACCGAGTTCATCCCGGGGTGCATCTACTATCAGGGCGACCACAGCCCCAACGAGGCCGAGCGCGCGGCGCGGGGCTACTCCTCCGCGTGGCTGCACCACAAGGGCCGCAACAAGCACCATCTGGAATACTGGATCGACTACAGCACCCGGAAGGCGGGCCTTGCCGGCATGAAGATGCCCCTGCGCTATGTGTGCGAAATGGTGTGCGACCGCGTGGCCGCCAGCCAGATCTATCTGGGCGACAGGTACACCGATGCTTCCCCGTGGGAATACTACGAGCGCAGCAAGACCCACTACCTGCTCCACCCGGAGACCCGTGCCCTGCTGGAAGAGCTGCTGAAGATGGTGCGTGACCTTGGGCATGACCGCACCTTTGAACACATGAAATACCTGCTGGGCTGCGAAAAAGATTACTAAAAGGAATATTTTGCATAAAAACACCGCTGAGGGAGACCCGGCGGTGTTTTTTGTTGAAAAAATCAGGGATTTGAGTACAAAAATGCATTCAAAAAAGTATCCGAAAAGAAAGTGCAGGTGCCAAAAAAGAAAAGATATTTTTCACTGAAAAACTGTGAAAAAAGAGCAGATCAAACTAAAGTTCTTCCATGGAAAAATCTCCGGGGGAGGGTACAATAAAAGCAGGAAGGGAGTCGGAGAACATCCGCTCTGAAACATTCAACGATGGAAGGAGAATTTTGTTATGAAATTGTTCAAGCGCCTGATGACTGCCTTGCTGGCCGGTGTGCTGGCAGTAGGAATGCTGGCCGGATGCAGCGGCACACCGGCTGCCCCGAACACCCCGCTGCCCAATGACGCCGAAGCTCTGGCACTGTATCAGGGCGTCTCGGAGACCTGTAAAAAATATAATGTAAAGACGCCGGTTTACTGTGCTGAACTGGAACCCATCGCGCAGGAGATTGCCAAGGCGGCTGTGATTCACCAGTACTACACCACGCAACCGTCTGCTGCTGCGATCAACAAGGCTAAAGCGGATGTGTCTGCTCTGATGAATGGTGCAGAGTATCTGGTGTATGAGTTGAACCCTTATGACACTGCAGCCAAAGCTCCGCTCTCCGTCAATAGCATGAAGAACACGATCATCCAGAAGGGGGCAAACCGTGTGGGTATGGTAATCGTCACCTTGACGAATGCTGATACCAAGGAAGAAGTAAAGTACGAGTGCACCGTGTATGCCCGTTTCCCGGATGCAGCTGCACAGGAATAAACCGGACAGGAGGAAAAAACGATGAAACTGTTTAAAAAACTGATGTCCGCAATGCTGGCCGGTGTGCTGGCGGTAGGGATGCTGGCTGGCTGTTCTGGCGGCAGCGGCAGTGTGAACGGCCCTGTGCCTACCAGTCCTCGCCCGGAAGACCCGGCTGTGCAGGCTGTATATGAATTGATCGAGCAGAAAACCGCAAAGATGAACTTCGTTTCCGCCCCGGCCTACAGCAAAGAAGCTTCTGAGCTGGCACAAGTGTACCTGAACAACGGCAGCAGCAGCGAAAAGACCGCTGCCTTTAATGAGCTGAAAGCCACTCTGGCCCAGCAGGGCCTGCGCATTTCCAATGCTCAGGATACCGCTGAAGCATCCAGCCTGAGCAAGTTTTCTGGTCCCGATGCTGTGTGGACCAGCGAGCTGGAAGAAACCAACCATAGTTTGAACAAACGCTATACCGATACTATGATTGCGGGCTTGGTGGATTACCGTTGCAACAGCGTGGGCATTGCCGTGAAGGACGGCAAGATGTCGATCGTCTACCTGCGCATTACCGAGATCCCTGCTGAAAACAGCTGACCTCAGCATTTTTGCTTTCCTCATAAGTTCTCCAAGTGCAGCGCCCTGCCGGGCTTTCCCTCCGGCAGGGCGTTGCCGCATTTTCGATGGTGTGCTTTACTGCAAAAAATACACGACGTTATATCGAATGTATTATCATGCTGCAAGTGCGTGGAAACAAATAGGAATTCTTAAAACACCGCTGAGGGAGACCCGGCGGTGTTTTTTTGTATGCCATGAAAAACACAAAACCACTCCGGTTGGCTATCACGCGGGACTGCAAAAAATACATGTCATTTTTTGTGGCATCCGCGAATTGACAAAAGGGTACGGGGGGGGGTAAACTTAACTCATCCAAGCCGGAGGGGCTCCGCTTGAGTGTGAAAAAACTCTGATATTCAGGAGGAAATGCAAAATGAAACTGTTCAAGAAACTGGCAGCAGCCGCTCTGGCAGCTGTTCTGGCCCTGTCTATGGTGGGCTGCGGTGCAGGCGGCACGGGCTCGGCACTTGATCTGAAGAACGAAGTGCTGAATGCGATCGAAGACAGCTACAATATGAGCAACAAGACTGCGACCCACACGACTGCCATGGATACGGCAGCGGCTGCGCTCATTGAGAAGGCTGCAGCGGATGAAACAGCAAAAGACGAGAATGTTACGGTGAAAGAACTTCTGCGAAACAACGGTACAGGCGATTACATTGCGATCTTTGAGCCCTATGCCCAGCTGCGTACGGAATTGATGAAGTATCTCTACGTTGAGCAAATGGGAGGCACACTTGATAATGCAATCCGGCACATTGCAGACGACTGGTACTACGATGATCAAGATACGGTCGTTAAAATCGGCGAACCTGTAATTCATACGGGTGATTCGATCGAGATCGGTGCAGCTACGGGTAAGATCAAGGACAAGAACTATCTGGTTCTGCTGGTGAGAAAGGCAGCCTGATCGACCGGCTAAAACAGAATACCAACCTGTAAATAGATTTTAGGAGGAACAAGAACATGAAATTGTTCAAAAAACTGGCAGCTGCTGCACTGGCAGCGGTTCTGGCCCTGTCCATGGTGGGCTGCGGCAAGGCAAACAGCGTAAATTCCACCAAGCAGTTCGTGCTGGATCTGATGGCTGATTATGCAACTCTGGGTGAGACAGAGCTCAGCAACACGGCTGAAATGGACGGCATTGCACAGAAGCTGCTGAATAAGGCGGCGGAGCTTTATGGAACGGAGGGACATGCGGGTGAGCCTGTGGGTGAGCTGCTGAAAGCTGCCAGCAAGGAAGCCGATGTGGGCTTTGACGCAACCAAAATCTATATGGTCACCTACGCAGAGGATTATCAGTACAAGAGCAGCCTGATAATGAATGCTCAGAAGCAGTATGCCTTCTTTTCAAAGCTGATGACGAGCGGCTTTACGATGCCGGAGAACGGTTTAAACCAAAAAGTAGTAAAGAAAGCAGATGTTGGCGTTGCTGTTGGTAAAATTGGCGACAAGACCTATGCGGTCGTAGTCACGATGCCCACAGAGACCGCTGCGGCCCCTGGCACCACCAAAGACTAAGCAAAAACCAAACTTTAAAGCATAACAAAAAGGCGCTGGCTCCGGCCAGCGCCTTTTTTGTGTCTGTCGGCATCTGCCAACCCGGCAAAAACCACAAATCCCCCAGCCCGGGCAGCGGCGTGCCGCTCAGGCTGGGGGATGCTTTTGTGCAGGACGCGGGGTTACTGCTCGTTCTCGTAGATCTGGATATAACGGGGTGCGTTCTTATCCTGAATGAACAGCAGCGCGGCGGTCAGGGCCACCGCCAGAGCAGTGAGGACGGCGAGCAGTGCTTTGAGAACCTTCATCGTTTCAAGCCTCCTTGGTAAGTCTGGCGCGGAGCGGGGGACGTTCCGCAGTTTTTGCTTGCCCTTAGTATAGCATAATCCGCATGCAAAGGCAAACACCGGATGCAGGAAGAAAAATACGGTGGTTAGTTATATATAACCACGAAAAAATGAAAAGAAAGTTCAGGAAATTACATCATTTTTGCGCCATTGTCGTTGACTTCCCACGCCAAAATGATACAATAAGTGTGTTAAGCAGCTGCTGTCCCTGTACCAGTGCGCCTGCATGGGCGTGGGGGCGGCAATTCAAGCAGAATGGGGGATTTGAATTCCATGTTGAACAAGCTGAAACGTGCGGCGCTTGGCGCGCATACGCCGCATGACAAGGCAACTGCTGCAAGCAAACCGGTCCCGATGCCTCTGCCCGCGCAGGTACGCATCCTCATGAGCCAGCATATCGGCGCTCCCGCCAAAGCTCTGGTCAAAAAAGGCGACGAGGTATTCGTTGGCACTAAGATCGGCGAGGCTGGCGGCTTCGTCTCTGCAAACATCCACTCCAGCGTCTCCGGCACGGTTGCCGCGGTGGAGCCCTTCCGTCTGTCCAATGGCCGCATGTGCGACTCTGTCGTTATCAAGACCGATGGCAAACAGACCGTGGACCCGGCTGTCAAGGCACCGGAAGTGACCGATAAGGCCAGCTTCCTCAAGGCTGTGCGTGAGTGCGGTCTGGTCGGTCTGGGCGGCGCAGGCTTCCCGACCGATGTAAAGCTGCAGCCCAAGCAGCAGGTGGATACCCTGCTGATCAACGCTTCCGAGTGTGAAGTGTGGCTGACCAGCGATACGCAGGAGATGCTGAACTGCAGCGATGATATCATCCGCGGCATCAAGGCCGTGCTGCAGTACACCGGCATCCCGAAGTGCGTCATCGGCATTGAGAACAACAAGCCCGAGTGTATCGACCTGCTGTGCAAAAAGACCAATGGCGACAGCACCATCGAGGTCAAGCCCCTGCCCAGTGTCTACGGCACCGGCGCAGAGCTGATCCTCATTGAAAAGTGTCTGGGCCGCGAAGTGCCCCACGGCGGTCTGCCCGCAGATGCCGGCGCTATCGTCATGAACGTGACCAGCGTCTCCACCCTTGGCAAGTATCTGGCTACCGGTATGCCGGTGGTTGAGCGCACCATCACCGTGGACGGCGACGCCTGCGCAAAGCCCCAGAATATCGTTGTCCCCGTGGGCACTGCCTATCAGGACATCATCGATTTTGCGGGCGTCAAGGGCGAGCTGGGCAAGGTGGTTGCCGGCGGTGCCATGATGGGCCCCGCTGTGGAGAACCTGAGCTATCCCACCACCAAGACCACCTCCGGCCTGATCTTCCTGAGCAAGGCCGCTGCAGAGCCTGCACCGGTAAATCCCTGCATCCGCTGCGGCCGCTGCGTGGAGTACTGCCCCATGGGTCTGGAGCCTGTGGAGGTCAATCAGGCTTACGCTGCACGCGATGTGCAGGAGCTGGGCAAGCTGCATGCAGACTACTGCTTCAACTGCGGCAGCTGCTCGTTCGTCTGCCCGGCAAAGCGCCCTGTTACCCAGATGATGAGTCTGGCAAAGGCGTTCTACCTTGGTGAAATCAAAAAAGGAGGCAATAAGTAATGGATACGAAGCTTATTGTTTCGGCTTCCCCGCATGTGCGCAGCGAAGAGACCACCCAGAGCCTGATGGCCAACGTGATCGTCGCCCTGTGCCCCTGCGTGGTGGCCTCTGCCATCATTTTTGGCGTGCGTGCACTGCTGGTAACGGCTGTGTCCGTGGTGGCCTGCGTGGCCTTTGAGTGGCTGTACTGCAAGCTGCTCAAGAAGCCCAACCCCATCAGCGACCTGTCCGCCGTCGTCACCGGCATCATTCTGGCCATGAACGTGCCCGTGGGCATGCCCATCGGTCAGCTCATCATCGGTGATCTGGTGGCCATCGTCATCGTCAAGCAGCTGTTCGGCGGCATCGGCATGAACTTTGCCAACCCCGCTCTGGTGGGCCGTATCGTGCTGTTCATCAGCTTTGCCGGTTCCATGAACAAGTGGGTGTTCCCGGATGCAGCGGTGGACCAGCTGTCCAGCGCTACCCCGCTGGCTGTGGCCGATAAGTCCAAGCTGAGCCTGCTGGATCTGTTCATGGGCATCCATGGCGGTGTGCTGGGCGAGACCTGCGCACTGGCTATCGTGCTGGGCCTGATCTATCTGGTGGCCACCAAGACCATCAGCATCGCCATCCCGGCTTCTTACGTCGGCAGCATGTTCGTGTTCTACCTCATTGCTACCCACAGCGTGCACGAGGCTCTGGTTGCCGTGCTGAGCGGCGGCCTGCTGTTCGGCGCCGTGTTCATGGCTACCGACTACGTTACCAGCCCCTTTACCCTGAAGGGCAAGCTGGTGTACGGCGTGGCACTGGGCATCGTCACCTTTGCCATCCGTTACTGGGGCAGCTACACCGAGGGCGTGTCCTTCGCACTGCTGTTCATGAACCTGTGGGTTCCCTACATCAACGATCTGACCCGTCAGACCCCGTATGGCTACATCAAGCCTGCAAAGAAAGCAAAGGAGGGTGCTGGCAAATGAGTAAGTCTTCCAACTGGGAGAGCACCATCAAGCCCATTGTTGTGCTGAGCGTTATCTCCCTGATCGCCAGCCTGCTGCTGGCACTGGTGAACGGCATGACCGCCCCGGTCATTGCCGAGAACACCAAGCGCACCACTCTGGCCGCTTATGTCGGCGTGCTGCCCTCCGTTTCGGACGCCAGCGAGCTGGAAGAAGTGACCGATTACACCACCGCCGGCATCACCGGCGTGGTCAAGACTCCGGACGGCAGCACTGCGATCAAGGCCGAGGAAAAGGGCTTTGACGGCGGTATCCTGACCGTTATCATGGGCTTTGATGCCAATGGTGCCGAGACCGGCATCTGGGTAGACGCTTCCACCCAGACCAAGGGCATCGGCTCCAACGTGAGCAGTGACGACTTCCTGGCGCAGTTCGATGGCATGGATGGTACCCAGAACATTGTGATGAATCAGGATTACGATGCCTACAGCGGCGCAACCATTTCGTCCACCGCTCTGTTTGCTGCCATCAATGACTGTGTCAACTGCTACAACGAGCTGGCGTAAAGGAGGTTGGTAAGAAATGGCACAAGAAAATAAGTCCAAGGTAAGCATCCTTACCAACGGCATTATCAAAGAAAACCCCGTTCTGCGTCTGGTTCTGGGTACCTGCTCCATTCTGGCAGTTACCACCGCAGTTTCCAGCGCTCTGGGCATGGGTGCCGCCTTCACCTTCGTGCTGGTGTGCTCCAATATCATGATCTCCCTGCTGCGCAAGGTGATCCCCGGCAAGGTACATCTGCCCTGCTACATCGTCATTATCGCAAGCTTCGTGACCATCGTTCAGATGTTCATGCAGGCTTACATGGAAAGCCTGTACAACGCTCTGGGCGTGTTCCTGCCCCTGATCGTTGTCAACTGTATCATTCTGGGCCGTGCCGAGATGTTCGCCTGCAAGAACAGCATCGTGGACTCCGCACTGGACGGCGTGGGCATGGGCGTTGGCTACACCCTCACCGCTACCCTGATGGCCTCCATCCGTGAGATCCTGGGCAGCGGCACCTGGCTGGGCTTCCAGGTGATCCCGGAAAGCGTTGCCAAGGTCTCCATCATGACGCAGGCTCCCGGCGCATTCTTCTGCTTTGGCCTGTTGATGGCCGGCTGTGTGTGGCTGGAAGGCAAGCTGGACGCCCGCATCGAGCGCAAGAGCTGCTGCGACCTTGATAACCTGAAGAAGGAGGCAGAATAAGATGTTAGTAAAACTCGCTGCGATCTTCTTCAGCATGATCCTGGTCAACAACTACGTGCTGGTGAAGTTCTACGGTATCTGCCCGTTCCTGGGCGTTTCCAAAAAGCTGGATTCTGCGGTTGGTATGTCCGGCGCTGTTATCTTCGTCATGTTCATGGCAACGGCCGTTACCTTCCCCATCCAGATCTTCATTCTGGACCCGGCTGGTCTGAGCTACCTGCAGACCATCGTGTTCATTCTGGTCATTGCTGTTCTGGTGCAGTTCATCGAGATCTTCCTCAAGAAGTACGTGGTTGCACTGTATAACTCTCTGGGCGTTTACCTGCCCCTGATCACCACCAACTGCTGTGTTCTGGCTGTCACCATTCTGGTCGTGGGCGACTACGGCGCAGATGTGGCTGCTATGGGCTTCGGTGTTGCTTACATTGAGGCTCTGGTCTGTGCCATCGGCGCAGGCTGCGGCTTCATGCTGGCCATGGTCATGTTCAGCGGCGTGCGCAAGCGCGTGGAAGCCTGCGATCCCCCGGCACCCTTCAAGGGCCTGCCCATCACCCTGATCGCAGCAGCAATCACCAGCCTGTCCTTCATGGGCTTCGGCGGCATCGTCGAAAACCTGTTCAATGTTACGCTGTAAGGGAGGAACAGGATTATGAATATTGTATCTGCTGTTATCCTGTGTACCATCGTGGGCGCAGTCGGCGCGATCGTTCTGGTCGCAGCGGCCAAGTTCATGGCGGTGGAGGAAGACCCCCGCATTGAAGAAGTTACCAACTGCCTTGCCGGTGCAAACTGCGGCGGCTGCGGCTACGCAGGCTGTGCGGACTACGCAAAGGCTGTGGTCATGGACGGCGTGCCCTGTGACAAGTGCGCACCCGGCGGCCCCAAGGCTGCCGCTGCCATTGCCAAGATCATGGGCGGCACGGCCAGCGCCGTGGAAAAGAAGGCTGTTGTCCAGTGTCAGGGCAATTCCGAGCACTGCAAGCCTGCTTACGATTACAAGGGCATCCAGACCTGCGCAGCCGCTGCTGCGCTGTACGGCGGCCCCAAGACCTGCTCCTTTGCCTGCGTTGGTCTGGGCGACTGCACCAAGGTGTGTAAGTTTGATGCCATCCACATTGTGGACGGTGTTGCCAAGGTGGACAAGGACAAGTGCACCGGCTGCGGTGCCTGCGCAAACATCTGCCCCAAGCAGGTCATTATGATCGACGTGGGCGGCCCGCGCAAGCCGGTGGTCATGTGCTCCAACAAGGACAAGGGTCCTGTGGCCATGAAGGCCTGCACCACCTCCTGCATTGCCTGCGGTATGTGCGAGCGCACCTGTAAGTTTGACGCTATCCACGTGGTGGACGGCGTGGCCCGCATCGACTACGACAAGTGCAAGGGCTGCGGCATGTGTGCCCAGAAGTGCCCCAAGCACATCATCCTCTTCCCGCTGAAGGATGACCCCAATCCCCCGAAGCCGGTGGTGAAGCCCGCCGCTCCCGCTGCTGCCCCCGCAGCAAAGCCGGAAGCCAAGGCTGAGGCAAAGCCCGAGACCAAGGCAGAGTAAACTGTAAAAACCAAAGCCCGCCGTGCAGCGATGCCCGGCGGGCTTTTTGCATAGAAAATGATTGGAAATGCCCTCCGCGTTGCTCTGGGCATAATTCAAGGAAATATTCTTCTGGATTTCGGTAGAACGGAACGCCTGCGGGCGTTCCGTTCTACCATTTTCACAAGAAAGGTCGCAGAGATGAGATGCATTTTCCCGTCACAGCTCCTCTCGTGAAAAAAGCGTTTGGAGCGCTCCGCAGAGCTTGTCGGGGCAACGCCCCTCCATCTGCTTACGCAGACCGCTCTGCCGCTTAAAAGCCCCACTGGGGCTTTCATTGCTGCGTAAATGCGGTCGCTCCAAACGCGAAATTAAAAATGATTTTTCCGCTGAAGATGCCCAGAGCGCAAGCGGAGGGCATTTTAAATCGTCCATGCCCCGGCGGGCTTTTTGCAACTTTTTGTAAGAAAATCCGGTTGCAATGAGGCGGAATTATGGTTAAATAGAAGGAGGATATTTTCACAGAAAGAGGACGATTATGGAACAACAGTCTGCACGCCTGCGGAATACAGGCTTTCTTACCTTCTTCTTCAGCGGCATCTGCGCCATCAGCGCTGGCGTTGTGGTCAGCCTTTTGCAGGAAGAGCACAGCTTTGCCTACGGCATGACCGGCACCCTGCTCTCGCTCATGAGCATCGGCAACCTGATCGCCGGGTTTCTGGTGGGCGTGCTGCCCGGTGCGCTGGGCATGAAACGCAGCGTGCTGCTGCTGACCATCGGCTACGCGGTGGGCTACAGCCTGATGGGCCTGACGGGTGCCATGGCGGTGCTGGCGCTGGCGTTTTTTCTGGTGGGCATTGCCAAGGGCAGCGTCATGAACACCTGCACCATTCTGGTCAGCGATAACTCGGCCAGCCGCACCCGGGGCATGAACCTGATGCACAGCTGCTACGCCTGCGGTGCACTGCTGTGTCCCTTCCTCATTGCAGCGGCGGCAAGGGTGAGCACCGCACTGGCAGTGTTCCTGCTGGCAGTGCTGGGCCTGATGCTCTGGCTGGTGTATGGATTTACTCCGCTGGGCGGCGGGAGTCAGAAAACAGCCCGGACGAAAGAGGTCATCGACTGGAGCTTTCTGCACGCGCCGCGCTTCTGGCTGCTGACCGGCCTTTTGTTCTGCCAGAACGCGGCGGAGCAGAGCGTTACCGGCTGGATGGTGACCTATTTTAAGGGCAGCGGCATCATTGCCGGTTCGCTGGCGGCCTACACCGTCACGGTGATGTGGGGTGCCACATTGGTGGCACGCCTGCTCATTGCGTTCGTGTTCCCGTTCAAGAACCCGCGCAAGGCCATGGTGGGCATGAGCGTGCTGTGCACCTTCTTCTATGTGCTGCTGGTCATGGCGCACACGCAGGGCATGGCCATTGTGCTGCTGTTTGCATTTGCATTTTCGATGGCAGGTCTGAACCCCACTGCAGTCGCCAGCGCAGGCCGTATGACCAGCGTTACCAGCATGGGCATCATGCTGCCGGCGGCGTCCAGCGGTGCCATCCTCATGCCGTGGATCATCGGCATCGTGGCCGAAAAGGCGGGCCTTGCCGCCGGTATGGCGTCCAACATCGTGCCCTGTGTGGGGCTGATCGTGTTCACCCTGCTGGTAGCTAGATTGCCGGAGGAATAAACCCTCTCAGGCGCTATCGCGCCAGCTCACCCGAAGGGGGAAGCTTTATGCGCTAAAACCGTTTGGTATTCTCTTTTCAGTAAAGAAAATAACCGTTGGAAAGTAGAAAAAGCTCCCCTCTCGGGGGAGCTGGCATTGCGCAGCAATGACTGAGAGGGTTATCTCTCAATGCCACGTGCTTTCGCGCTGAACTCGCACCCGCAGTAATCCTGCCGATACAGGCCGTATTCCTCCGAAAGCTGCAGGCTGCGCAGGTAGCCGTTGTGCTTTTTGAAGTCTGAGGGCAGATGCTTGACCCCGAATTCTGCCTCCAGCTCCTGCCCGATGGCGTTGATACGCTTGGCGTCCTTGTGGGGGCTGATGGACAGCGTGGTAGTGAACCAGTCAAAGCCATTTTCACTGGCGTACTGCGCCGCCCGGCGCATCCGCAGCCGGTAGCAGACCGTGCACCGACTGCCCCGCTCCGGCTCGTTTTCAAGGCCGGTGACGGCGGAGTAGAACTCCTGCGGGTCGTAGTGGTCCTCCACCACGGTCACACCCAGAGGATGGGCTGCCGCCACGAACTTCTTCAGTTCCTCGCCGCGGCGGTGGTATTCTTCCGCAGGCCAGGTGTTGGGGTTATAGTAAAGCACCGTGATCTCAAAATACTGGCACAGTTGTTCCAGCACGGCGCTGGAACAGGGCCCGCAGCAGGCGTGCAGCAGCAGGCGCGGACGGGTGCCGCCCAGCTCCTTGAGCACGGCATCCATCTGCTGTGCAAAATTCAATTGAGTTGCCATTTTTATCATCCTTTGCTATACTGATTGAGAAAATTCCTTAAAAAGCTCGCCCCTTCGGGAGAGCTGGCATTGCACAGCAATGACTGAGAGGGTTTATTTTCTTATTATAACATATTCCGCTTGAAAATACAGGAGGCCCCATGACACAGGAAAAGATCGCCCGCATCAACGAGCTGGCAAAAAAGAGCAAGACCACCGGCCTGACCGAGGCCGAAAAGGCAGAGCAGCAGGCTCTGCGCCGCGAGTACATCGATGATATGAAGGCCAGCCTGCGCGCACAGCTGGCCAACACCTCCATTCAGGAGCCGGACGGCACCATCCACAAGGTGACCCTCCGTGCCGACCTTGAGAAGCCCCGCAGCTGAACGCACAATTTTACGCGCACTTTTTTGGAGGAAAACGCAGCTTAAAGCTGCGCTTTCCTCTTTTTTTGCGCGGAAAACTGTGCTATACTATACTAGCATTGGTGCGTGCATGATGCGCCGGTGCGCTTTCCCAAGGTGGCGTATCCCGGGCAAGGTGCACGGAAAAGGCTGTCTTTTGAAAAAATGATAAAGAGGTCATTTATTATGCTTACTGCAATTACGGGTATCAACTGGGGCGATGAAGGCAAGGGCCGCATGGTCGACCTCATCAGCCAGGAGTATGACATCGTTGCACGCTATCAGGGCGGCAACAACGCCGGTCACACGGTGAAGAACGAGCGCGGCAAGTTCGTGCTGAACCTGCTGCCCTCCGGCATCCTGCGCCCCAATGTCGTCTGCGTCATGGGCAACGGCATGGTCATCGACCCGCATCATCTGGACGGCGAGATCAACAAGCTGCGGGAGCAGGGCGTTGAGATCAGCCCGGCAAACCTGAAGATTTCCGACCGTGCAACCATCACCATGCCCTACCATGTGGAGCAGGATGGTCTGGAAGAAGCCCGTCTGTCCAAGACCGGCGCACAGTTCGGCTCCACCAAGCGCGGCATCGCCTACGCTTACGGTGATAAGTACATGAAGAAGACCCTGCGCATGGGCGACCTGCTGCATCTGGATGACGCGGTGAAGAAGCGCCTGGTCACCATGGTGGACTCCAAGAATCTGGTGATGGAGGGCAGCTACAACGCCGCTCCCATCAGCGTGGATGAGATGTGGGCATGGCTCGAAAAGTATGCCGCCATCTTCAAGGACTACATCTGCGATGTGGGCCAGTATCTGGCCGATGCCGATGCCGAGGGCAAGAAGGTGCTGTTTGAGGCACAGCTGGGCGCTCTGCGCGACATCGATTTCGGCATCTACCCCTATACCACCTCTTCCAACGTCATCGGTGCCTACGCTCCCATCGGCGCAGGCATCCCGGGCCACAAGCTGCACAACTCCATCGGTGTCATGAAGGCTTACTCCTCCTGCGTGGGCGACGGCCCCTTCGCTGCCGAGCTGGCAATGACCGAAGAGGAAAAGCACGACCTGCGTGAGGCTGGCCACGAGTACGGCGCAGCCACCGGCCGTCCCCGCCGCGTGGGCCCCATCGATCTGGTGGCAAGCCGCTACGGCGTGTTCTGCCAGGGTTGCGATGAAGTTGCTCTGACCCTGCTGGACGTGCTGGACTACATGGAAAAGATCCCCATGGTCACCGCTTATAAGCTGACCGACGGCAGCACCACCACCCGCTTCCCCATGGGTGAAGCTCTGGATACCGCACAGCCCGTGGTGGAGTACCTGCCCGGCTGGCACTGTGATATCACCGCGGCCCGCAAGTGGGAAGACCTGCCCAAGGAAGCACAGGACTACGTGGAATATCTGGAAAAGGCTGTTGGCTGCAAGATCGCCTATATCTCGGTGGGTGCCGAGCGTGAGGCTTACATCCATCGCGTCTGATGTTCCCGGCAGCCCCGAATGTTTCAGAAAAGGAAGCGTCACAGATGTTTGATATCATTACCGACAGCGCGTGCGACCTGACGCCGGATACGGCCCGGCAGCTTGGTATTGAGGTCGTGCCCTTCTACGTCTCGCTGGACGGCGAGCACTACCGCAAGGAGGGCACCGAGATCGCCGTGCGGGATTTCTACCAGTTCATGGTGGACAACCCCTCGGCCTACCCCAAGACCAGCCTTGCCTCCATCGAGGACTTTGAACAGATCTTCCGTGCCCATGCTGAGGCGGGCCGGGCTGTGCTGTGTCTGGTGTTTACCAGCAAGATGAGCGGCTGCGTGGGCAGCGCCCGCAATGCCCGGGATCTGGTGCTGGAAGATTTTCCCGATGCCCGCATTGAGGTCATTGACAGCGCGGCAGCTACCGTTACCGAGTCCACCATGGTGGAAAACGCCGTGGCCATGCGGGACGCAGGCTGCTCGCTGGACGAGACCGTGACATGGCTGGAAGCAGAGAAGGCCACCAACCAGATCTTCTTCACGGTAGGCAATCTGGACTATCTCATCAAGGGCGGCCGCATCGGCAAGGTGACGGGCCGTGCAGCCAACATGCTGGGCATCAAGCCGATGATCCTGTTCAAGGATGGCGAGATCTTCTCCGGCGGCGTGGCCCGCGGACGCCAGAAGAGCTTTGAAAAAGCGCTGGACCAGCTGATGAACTATCTGGATGCCCACGGCGGCACCCCGGACGACTACCGCATCACCGTGGGCTACGGCTACGATGCCGACGAGGGCAAGCGCCTGTGGATGCAGACGCGCGCGGCTCTGCGTGCAAAGTACCCCGGCGCACAGTGTGAAGTGGGCCTGCTGCAGATCGGTTGCACCATTGCCGTGCACACCGGCCCCTATGCGCTGGGCATGGGCGTGATGCGCCGCTGGAAAAAGCAGGGCTGAACGTAAAGCCTTGACAAATTTATAAAAAGTAACTATACTACAAATAGAAAAGGCACTGCGACAAGCGGTCAGCCCTTTTGGGTTATAGTTCTAAAACGAACCGTCACCGGCCAGGGTGGCGGTTCATCTTTTACCTTTAGAAATCCGAAGCGTGAACGTAAGCCCAAGCAGATGGAATGTAAAAGTAATAGGCGTGACTCTCACCTCCTTTCGGAAGCGAGGGCTGAACCGCCTGCCGTTGTATGCAGTGCCTTGCTGCTTACAGAAGCAGCAAGTATAGAGTATCATATCATTCGACAAATTGCAAGGATGCACTGCACGGCTGAAAAGCTGTGTGGTGCTTTTTTGTTGAAAAAATTATGATTTGCAAACTTTTTATGAACCCTATTGACAAAGTGGGAAAACAGGAGTATATTTTTAGCAGTCGAACAGATAGAGTGCTAAAACGAGTAAAACCAGTTCGGCAGGAGGTGCACGAAACCGTGAAACAACTGAAGAATAGCCGCTGCTTCCCGTTCGGCAGCATCTCTGCGCCGGGCTTTTAGCAAACGGCTGTCATGTCCGCTAAAATAAACCTTCCGGTATGAATGGAGGCTTGACTTTATGAATACCAATCAATATACGCAGAAAACGCTGGAGGCTCTGCAGGCAGCGCAGCAGCTGGCTGTGGAGTACCAGCATAACCAGCTGGAACCCGAACATCTGCTGCACGCACTGGCTTCGCAGGAGCAGGGCCTGATCCCGCAGCTGCTGCAAAAGATGAATGTGGACCCCGGCAGCTTTTCTGCCGCCGTGGCCGAAAAGCTTTCGGCTCTGCCCCGGGTGTCCGGCTCCGGCCGTGACCCCGACAAGGTCTATATCTCGCAGGCCACCGATAAGGTGCTCAGCGCCGCTGCCCGCGAGGCAAAGGCCATGAAGGATGACTATGTCAGCGTAGAGCATGTGTTTCTGGGTCTGCTGAATGAGCAGGATCAGAACACGGCAGAACTGTTCCGCGCCTTTGGCATCACCAAGGATAAGTTCCTGCAGCAGCTCACAGCAGTGCGCGGCAACCAGCGTGTCACCAATGACAACCCGGAGGATACCTACAACGCCCTGCAGAAATACGGTCAGGATCTGGTAGACCTTGCCCGCAAGCAGAAGCTGGACCCCGTCATTGGCCGCGATCAGGAGATCCGCAACGTGATCCGCATCCTGTCCCGTAAGACCAAGAACAACCCCTGCCTGATCGGTGAGCCCGGCGTTGGCAAGACCGCCATTGCAGAGGGTCTTGCACAGCGTATCGTGCGCGGCGATGTGCCCGAAAACCTGAAGGACCGCATCGTGTTCAGTCTGGACATGGGCGCTCTGGTGGCCGGTGCAAAGTACCGCGGCGAGTTCGAGGAGCGCCTGAAGAGCGTGCTGAACGAGGTGAAGAAGAGCGAGGGCAAGATCATCCTCTTCATCGATGAATTGCACACCATCGTGGGTGCCGGCAAGACCGATGGCGCCATGGACGCGGGCAACCTGCTCAAGCCCATGCTGGCCCGGGGTGAGCTGCACTGCATCGGTGCTACCACGCTGGACGAGTACCGCCAGTATATCGAGAAAGACCCCGCTCTGGAGCGCCGCTTCCAGCCGGTACAGGTGGATGAACCCACCGTGGAGGACACCATCTCCATCCTGCGCGGCCTGAAGGAACGGTACGAGGTGTTCCACGGCGTGAAGATCAACGACAGCGCCCTGATCGCAGCTGCCACCCTGTCCGACCGCTATATCACGGATCGTTTCCTGCCGGATAAGGCCATCGACCTTGTGGATGAAGCCTGCGCCATGATCAAGACCGAGATGGACAGCATGCCCAGCGAGATGGACGATCTGGCACACCGCATCACCCAGCTGCAGATCGAGCAGGTGAGCCTGAAAAAGGAGACCGATGCCCTGAGCCAGAGCCGCCTGAAGGATCTGGAAAAGGAGCTGGCCGAGCTGCAGGACAAGTTCCGCAGCATGAAGGCAAAGTGGGAGAACGAGAAGAACGCCATCGGCAAGGTGCAATCCCTGCGTGAACAGATCGAGCAGACCAATGCCGACATTGAAAAGGCTCAGCGTGAGTACGACCTGAACAAGGCTGCCGAGCTGAAATACGGCAAGCTGCCTCAGCTGCAGAAACAGCTGGAAGAGGAAGAGAAGATTGCCGCCGCTAAGAAGGAGGACAGCCTGCTGCGTGACCGCGTGACCGACGAGGAGATCGCCCGCATCGTGGCCCGCTGGACCGGCATCCCGGTGGAGAAACTGGTGGAGGGTGAGCGCGAGAAGCTGCTGCATCTGGACGATGTGCTGCACCAGCGGGTCATCGGTCAGGACGAGGCTGTGACCAAGGTGAGCGAGGCCATCCTGCGCAGCCGCGCCGGTATCGCCAACCCCAACCGCCCCATCGGCAGCTTCCTGTTCCTCGGCCCCACCGGCGTGGGCAAGACTGAGCTGGCCAAGGCACTGGCACAGGCACTGTTTGACGACGAGCGCAACATGGTGCGAATCGATATGACCGAGTATATGGAGAAGTTCAGCGTCAGCCGTCTGATCGGCGCGCCTCCGGGATACGTCGGTTACGAAGAGGGCGGCCAGCTGACCGAGGCTGTGCGCCGCAAGCCCTACAGCGTGGTGCTGTTCGATGAGGTGGAAAAAGCCCATCCCGATGTGTTCAACATCCTGCTGCAGGTGCTGGACGATGGCCGCATCACCGACAGTCAGGGCCGCACCGTGGACTTCAAGAACACGGTCATCATCCTCACCTCCAATCTGGGCAGCGACATCATCCTGAACGATCTGGAGCAGCGCCGTGCCAACGGCTCCAACGAGCTGAGCGAGGAAGCAAAGCATCAGATCGACCAGCTGCTGAAGAGCAAGTTCCGTCCCGAATTCCTGAACCGTCTGGATGAGATCGTCTACTACAAGAGCCTGACCAAGGACGAGATGCGCAAGATCGTGGATCTGCAGCTGCAGGATCTGCGCAAGCGCATGGAGGAGGGCAAGCACCTCAAGCTGGAGGTCACCACCGCAGCCAAAGACTTCATCATCGATTCTGCCTACGACAGCGTCTATGGTGCACGTCCCATCAAGCGGTTCATCCAGAGCCGCGTGGAGACCCTGATCGCCAAGGCCATCATTCAGGGCAGCTATACCGAGGGCAACACCCTGACGGTAGACTGCGAGAACGGCGCTTTGACCCTGCGATAACGCGGATTTTACCTGTTTTGTACGGACTTTGCGGCCAGAAAGCTTGCACCACCGTACAGAATATGGTATGATTACAAATAACATTGATGTGCTTTTCATCGCGGAACAGCAACGATGGGGAGCACATTTTTGTATACGGAAAGAACTCCTTCCGTCATCGCGCGGCAAGGCTCCCTCTTTGAGGGAGCTGGCTGCGAAGCAGACTGAGGGAGTCTGTTCTTTAATAAAAAAACAGAAAGTTGAGTGTGATTTCCCTTTTTATGGACGATGGCAGTATTACGCTTTTGGCGGCGTTGATCATTCTGGTGGCATTTTCCGCCTTTTTCTCCGCCTCTGAGACCGCATTTTCTTCCCTGAACCAGATACGCCTGAAAAGCCGTGCTGAGGACGGCGATTCGGCAGCAGCCCGCGTGCTGGCTATGTCGGAAAAGTACGACAAGCTGCTCTCCACCATCCTCATCGGCAACAATATCGTCAACATTGCCGCAGCATCCATTGGCACAGTGCTGTTCACCCGCCTGCTGGACCCGGAGCGGGGCGCGACGGTGTCCACCATAGTGCTGACCGTGGTGGTGCTGATCTTTGGCGAGGTGACCCCCAAGAGCCTTGCAAAGGAGATGCCGGAGACGGTTGCTACGGCGGTTTCGCCCTTTTTGAACCTGCTGCTGATCCTGTTCACCCCGCTGACCTGGCTGTTCACCCAGTGGAAGCGCCTGCTGGGGCATTTCATCCACAGCACCGAGGAGGACACCATCACCGAGGGTGAGCTGATGACCATGGTCAGCGAGGCCGAGAATGACGGCGAGCTGACCGACCGGGAAAGCCAGCTCATCCGCAGTGCCATTGAGTTCGACGATGTGGAGGTGGAGGAGATCCTCACGCCCCGCGTGGATGTGATCGCGGTGGAGGACGACCTTTCGCTGGATGAGGTGGCCGATACCTTTGCGGAATCGGGATATTCCCGTCTGCCCGTCTACCACGGCACCATTGACAACATCATCGGTGTGGTACATGAAAAGGACTTTTACCTTGGCCGTCTGCGCAAGGATACCACGCTGGAAGACCTTGTGAAGCCCACCCTTTATACCACCGGCTCCACCCAGATCTCCCAGCTGCTGCGCACCCTGCGCGAGCAGCACCATCACATGGCGGTGGTGGTGGACGAGTACGGCGGCACCGAGGGCATCATCACGCTGGAAGATATTCTGGAAGAGCTGGTAGGCGAGATCTGGGATGAGCACGACGAAGCGACCGAGGACTTCCGCAGGCAGTCGGACGGCAGCTGGATCGTGCTGGGCAGTGCCGGTGTGGACGACCTGTATGAGAGGCTGGGCCTGCCGGAGGATGAGGATATCGATTCCAATACGGTGAACGGTCTGGTGCAGGAAAAAACCTGCCATCTGCCCAAGGTGGGCGATCGGTTCACGCTGGGCGAGTATGACGGTGTCGTTACCCGCACGGCCAAGCGCCGCGTGACTGAAGTGCGTCTGACCCCGGCGGATAAGCCGGAGCCGAAGAAGGACGAAGAGGACAGGCAGCGCTTCAACCGGATCACGAATAAATAAGAAGCTGTTTCCCATAAGCTGCGTGCAGGGCATTTTGCCCGGTCAGCAGGAACAGCAGCTGAAAGACCAAACGATATAAAAAAGCAAGTGCACACATCTCCATCAAAAACGCTGGTTTTTGAAAAGAGTGCGGCACTTGCTTTTGTTTTTGTGTGCTCACAGCCGGAACGATCTCAGGCGGGTGCTTTTTGCGTGGGCGGGGTGGGCTGGGCAGAGCAGACCACCGGGGCGTCCGGTGCAAACTGCAGATATTCCCGCGGGGCAAAGCCCAGAAGCCCGGCCAGCGGGGCAAAATGCTTTTGTTTCAGGGTGTTGTTGAACCGTGTGACCGAATCGTTGTAGATCAGGCTGCTGGTATAGATCATGCGGTTGTAGCAGTTGGCCGCTTCGATGCAGCGCTGGTAGGTCTTGTCTGCCTTGATGGCCGGGCGGCTCTCGGCCACGGCGGTCACATAGCTCATGGCCTGCGCAAGCCGCTGCTCCTGTTCCAGCACCTGTGCCGGAGTGGAAAGCGCGTGGATGGAGGGCGGCGGCAGCACCAGCTGGGCCGAAGGGCCATAGCTCCGGAGCAGTTCCAGAAGCGTTTCCAGTGCGCGGAAGCGGGAGGAAAGCTGCAGGCCGATCTGTTCCATGGCAATTTTGATGTTGTCGTCCAGTTCACGGAGACGGCGATATACTGCGCCGACCCAGACTGCAAGCAGAAGCAGTAATGGGATGAGTGCGTATATCATACAGGAGACCTCCCTTCAAAGAAGTAAAATCGGGCGGCAGTACAGTCGTCTGAGCTTACTATAACACAAAATGTGCGGCAGAAGGGTATTTGGCATGAACCGCCCATAAAATGCATTGAATCGACCTTTTACAGGGAAATGCGCAGCACGAACTGATCCTGCTGCCGGGCAAAGCTGTACATGCCGCCGTATTGCTCCACAATGGCGCAGATGCTGCGCACACCAAGGCCGTGGCCGGGCTGGCTGGTGGTGGGAACGCCCTGCGCGTCGAACTGGACCGGGAAAGAGCAGGAGTTTGCGATCTGCACAAACAGTCTGCCATTCTTTTCGTAGGCGGTGGTCTCCACAACAGCGGGCTTTCCGGCCTGCTTCTGGCGCTGCCCGGCGTGCAGGGCGTTTTCCAGCGCGTTGGAAAACAGCACGCACAGATCGCTGTCCGGCAGCGGCAGAATCAGCGGGATGGCTGCATGGACCCGGAAATCGATGCCATCGTGCTGTGCGCGGGCAGCAAAGGAGGAGAGGATGAGGTTGGCGGCCTCGTTCTCACAGTAAACATTCACCTTGCTGGCTTCGATCTCAGCACACACACTGTGGATGTACTCCTGTGCGGCTTCCGTGCGGCCGTTCTCGATGCAGGCAGAAAGATACTGCAGATGATGGCGCAGGTCGTGGCGGTAGGTGCTGGCCTTGCGCTGGCTCTCTCGCATGGCTTCGATCTCACGCACGGCCTGAGCCACCTGCAGGTTCAGGCTGTTCCGGGTCTGTTCCAGCTGGCTGCGCAGCTGCTGCTCCTGTGTGGTGTGCAGCACAAAGCCCAGATAGGCCAGACTGCACACAAAGGGCATGAACTCCACAGCCGCCTGGTTGCCGCTGGAAAGCAGATCGGTGTAGATGCGGGTAAAGTAGTCAAAGAGATAGCTCAGCAGCGGGATCATGCCGAATTGCAGCTGCAGCAAAAGCGGGGAACGGGACAGTGCCCGCACCGACGGTGCGATCCAGCGGATCAGCACCAGAAGGATCGGCAGGGTGACGATCAGCTCGGTGGCGTCCTGCAGTACGGTGCCGCCCGCCGGGAACAGCGCAATGACCAGCAGTGCGGCCCAGCGCCGCAGCTGGCAGCACAGATAGGCTGTCAGTACGGATACCAGCGGCCATAGCGCACGGCGGGTCA
>OAVJ01000549.1_pt1 | contig 21536 bp, 20 predicted proteins | sample 1516901 | NCBI WGS metagenome assembly OAVJ01 (sample SAMEA2580073, study PRJEB22360) | human gut metagenome | biome: human gut; feature: human-associated habitat; material: faeces | place: Denmark | collected 2008/2010 | reverse complement strand
AAAAACATATCGAAATCTTTTCAAAAATCATCTTGACATATCACCAGATTGCTCCTGCACATTGATAATGACTTTCATCGTTGTCTCACGGTTATCATCAATATACTGGTATGCTTTCAGATAATCTTTAAATGCAAACGTTTTTGAAATTAATGGTTTCAAATGTACCTTTCCCTCATTGACAAGACGGATACCATCTACATAATCGTCATGCCGGTACATCATAGTACTTTTAATATCGAGTTCGTGATCATTTGCGACTGCCAGATCCACCTCTGCCATTCCTGCAAATACTGCAACCAGTACGATCACACTTCCTTTTCTTGCATATTTGATTGCCTGCCCCATCGTAATGTTATTTCCTGCACAGTCATAGATCACATCTGCCTTATCCGGACCAAATGCCTCTACCATAGCCTCTCCAAAATCTTTGTGCAGCGTGTTGACACATACATCAATTCCACATTCCTTTGCTTTCTCCAAACGCAGATCACTGACATCGGTAATCATAACCTTTGCTGCTCCCATCCCTTTTGCTGTTTGTGCAACAAGATTTCCAATTGGACCTGCGCCGATTACTGTGATATTCATTCCTTTTACATCGCCCATCTGCTTTACTCCATGAACTGCAACTGCAAGAGGCTCGATCATCGCCCCTTCTTCATAAGACATATCTTCCGGAATCGGTGTTACCTTAGATGCATCTACTGCAAAATATTCAGAAGCCGTACCTGTGGTCTGGAATCCCATAACCTTTAATTCCTCGCAAAGATTATATTTTCCATGGCGACACGGATAGCAGTGTCCGCAATAAACCTGTGGTTCAATCGTAACTTTCTGTCCGATCTGAAACCCGGAAACATTTTTCCCTATTTCTGCGATTTCTCCGGAAACCTCATGTCCCTGTGTCACCGGATATTTCGTAAACGGATGCTTTCCATGATATACATGGATATCAGAACCACAGATACCTATATTTCTGATTTTTACCAGTACCTGATCATCCTTGACTTCTGGAACCGGAACCTCTCTAAATGTAATTTCTCCTGGATTTGTCATTACCTGCTGTAACATAATTGTTTCCTCCTTTATATTTGTTCTTCTTTTGTTTTATCTTTTATAAAATGTTTTATTAAAGTAATTACATTATTGTCCCATTCCTCTGTTTTGTCAATAGTTTTTGAGAGTTTTTACCAGTTGCACAATTTTTTATTTTACTTTTTGTACAATTTTTCTAAATTTTTAAACAAAAAAGTTCCCTCTTTACCGCATATACACGCCAGTAAAGAAGGAACTTTTTTAATTTCATCATTACGAACAGCATTCTTTTACATATTCATACAAAAAATGTTTTGCCGCACCAACCGCCGATGCTTCTTTTTCATAAGAACAATTTTTCAGATAAGAAATATCCCTGTCAAATCCATTGTAAGACAATACCCTCTGTCCCAATGGAATCATATACTCTGCCAGTACACCTCCGACATCTCCCCCAAGTATAATATCCATATCGTATGCCATCCGAAGATTGGATATCAGGATAGCAAGATGATCCAGATATCTTTCCCATTTTTGTTCAGCTTCCTTATTTCCCTGTTTCAATTGTTCCATAAATACTTCCAGAGAATTTTTTCCGTCCCCAGTCAGCACACTTGCCGCACAATAAGCATCTGCACACCCCTGCTTTCCACAATAACATCTGTCCCCTCCGGGAATCAGGATCATATGTCCAAACTCTCCTGCCTTCTGGTTCTGTCCACGAAACAGTTTTCCATCAATGCAAAATGCCCCTCCAAGAGTATGATTTAAGGAGAGGTATATCGCATTGTTATATTTTTGTGTATCTTCCGCAAGCATAGCGGAATTAGCATCATTCTCAAAATAAACCGGAAATCCCAATGCCTGTTCCAAAAAACGCAGACTGTAATTTTCTACCTGAAGAGCATGCGATTTTAGAACTGTCTTCTCATTCTGATCGATAATTCCGGGAATTGCAATTCCAATCCCTAAAATATCTTTCTCCGTTTTGCATTCTTTCAGAAACTGTTGTACCTGCCCGGCAATTTTTACACTATAATCGATATCCGGTGAAAATTTTAAACGGACACGTTTCAGATGTTCGATTTCATATTCCAGATTTACGAGTACCATTTCCAGATGATTAGCGGTAATTACAAGTCCCATTGCCCTGCAATATTCCTTGTTAATTCCTATGCTTTTGGCTTTTCTTCCCCCGGTAGATGCATACTCTCCATTTTCTACAATCAGTCCCTTTGCAATCAGCTCATTGACATTTGTCAGAACTGTAGGCATACTAAGCCCCAGTTCTTTTGCCAGTTCTGCCTTTGATGTAACGGAATGGTTCAACATGTAATTAATAATTTCAGTTCTTGCTATATTGCGTTTTTCTCTTTTTTCCGGCATAATCTTCCTCTTAAATAAAGTATTTTATAAAAGTATCATATGCTTTTATTTATTATTTGTAAAGAACAAATTTCATCCTATATCCAGACAAAAAACCGCTGCGGCTGCAACGGTTTTCATTCTGTCTATTATTCTTATTTTACGGTAACGGTCTTTACTTTCGACCATGCAGAATATGCTTTCTTATTGTTATCATTTTCTGTTTTGGCACAGGAACGAACCCGCACGTAATACTTCTTTTTTGAAGTAAGGTATTTGATTGTAACAGAAGTTTTCTGATCGTAAACACTTACTTTTTTTGCGCCCTGAAACTTGCTGTTGGTCGCATACTGTATTTACTTTCGACCAGCTTACTTTTGCACTGCTCTTTCCGGCAGAAACAGATACGGTCGGGGCTTTCATGTTTATTTTTTTCACTCCGATTTCGTACTTGTACTGTTTTCCATAATAATTATTTACATATGCATAATAAGTTCCTGTATAAGGCGCAATAAACACATCACCGGATGACACACAGAAATCTTTTTTCTTTACAGATGGCCAGAAAAACGATAATTTTGTTGTTTTACCAAGCAATTTTACAATCGTTGTTTTTTCACTGTAAGAGTCCGCATCACTGATAAATTTATAGCTCTGTCCCTTTTTTAAGGTTACTGCATACATATCATTATCTTCTTCCGCACCACTATAGGAATTTCCCATAAATCCAGTATACATGGTGTTTACTTTCATACCTGTAGCATTATTTTTCTTCTCGTTCGGCTCAAGCTCACAGGTATTATTTTTTTCAAACGAAAAACGATACGTTGTAGAAGGCCGAAACTGATAATGCGATTTCAGTGATACATAATAAGTTCCCTTTGCAAGCCCCACATAATTATCTGCTGCTGCCCCTGCACAGTCCATCATGATCTTCCAGATCTTTTCCCCTTTGGCGGAGTAAACAGCTACAACATAATTCTCCAGGGAATCCGGATCCTCCTCATTCAAATGAATCCGAAGGATTCCCTGCTGATCCAGCGTAATTTTATTCCAGTATACCTTATCCGCATCCCATTTTACGGTATAATCAGTATCAAACGACTTCTCCGTTGCCGTGTCCATGGAAGTTTCCTCAACCGTAATTCCATCGGCATATGCCGGTACCGGTGCCATTACACCTGCTGCCAGCGCAAGTGTCAGTATCATCGCAGCTAATTTCTTTTTCATAGTATTCTCCTTTTTGTTTACATTTTAACCGAACCAATTGTCCTACACAATTCGTCCGACTCTCCCATTGTAAACATTTCAGGATGTAACCACAATAGGCGATAAGTCCTATAATTAACACAGCTTGTTGCCGTTTACAAGAAATTTAAACCTGCATCCCAGCACCTCTGCCGCACGTTTACACATCAGCATACGCTGCAAAAAAATCTCGAAATAGTCCATGACCGTGCACATCGTATCGTCCATCTCCAGTTCCATCTGAATCACTTTCTTTTCCTTCTTAATCTCCAGATGCGACCCCAATGCCGCATAATTGACCCTGTCATGAGAGTCAAAATTGGCAATGACCTGGTTCCGCACACGATTGCGACGCACATCCGTCTTATCTGCCAGAATCAGTGCCGCAGAAACCGCATCCACTGCTGTACCGGTTGCCTCATCGTGCTGTCCGATGGCAGTTGCCACAAGAATTGCATCTGACAGTGGCATTTTGCGCTCCTTGAGGATCTGATATGCCATGATGCCGCCTGTATGGGCGTGATCGTTACGGTTAATGCTGTTTCCGATGTCATGCATATACCCGGCTATCCTGCTCAGTTCTATCTCATGGGCACTGTACCCCAGTTCATTTAAGATGCGGGCAGCTTCCTGTGCCACTTTGGCTGCATGTTTGATGGAATGCTCGGTAAATCCCAGCTCACCGAGTACCTGATTTCCACGCTCGATCAATAAATTAATTTCTTCATCTTTTTTTATCGCGTCATACGAAAAAGCACATGCTGCTTTTTTCGTTTCTCTTTTTGTTTCTTTTTTTGTTTCCTTCATACCTGTTTCCTTGCTTTCTTTTTTCTATTTTTTCCATACCTGCCTGTATGTAATCATACATTTTCTGTAAATCCGTATAAGTAACTGTTCACAGATGTCCCTCCTTACATTCGTGTGATCGCATCCGCCGCAAGCTTTGAACGCTCACATTCTTCCGCGGTCAGAGTGATCTGCCAGCAAAGAGGGCTTCCTTTCATATGTTCCGCCGCATAACTGAGTCCATTGGTCCTCTCATCCAGAAACGGACGGTCAATCTGATTGGGATCTCCAAGCAGAATTATTTTTGTGTCTTTTCCAACCCTGGTAATCAGACCCTTCATCTGATTCGGCGTCATATTCTGTGCCTCATCGATGATCAGATACGTTTTTACAATGGATCTGCCACGGATAAAATTCATCGCCTCCGCCTGAATAATTCCACGGTCAAACACTTCTTCCACCTTATCCTGCAGCTCTGCCTCGTTTTCATAGCGGCTCTGCTCATTGGAATCAATCAGCTGCTCTAAATTGTCAATGATCGGGCGCATCAGCGGTCCTATTTTTTCCTGTTCATCTCCCGGCAAAAATCCGATATCCTCATCAAACTGTGCATTCGGCCGGCAGATCATGATTCTTCTGTACTCTCCTGTCGGATTATTCAGCATTTTCTCCAGACCGACCGCAAGCGAATAAAACGTCTTACTGGTTCCTGCCATCCCCTTTACAATCACAAGCGGTGCTTTCTCTGCCGGCTGAATGAGCGCCTCCTGTAAAAAATACTGTCCGGCATTGCGCGGGCTTACCCCATAAGGCTGTGCCTTGCGGTATTCCAGTTTGCGGATCACACCATGTTCTACCCTTCCCAGCTGCGTTTTCTTTGTGGACTGGTCACTCTGGATGATTACAAATTCATTCTCATACAACTGCGGAATGACAGTTTTCCCCTCTTCATCCACCTGATATATGGTTTCCACCGGAATCCCCTTTTTCTTAAAATCCTTAAAGTTTTCTTCCGGTGCATAGACACAGATTCTTCCACGATACTGTGCGTCATGTCCAAGTACCTGCTCGGTCAGGAAATCCTCAGCCTTAATTCCTATAATCTGTGCTTTGATGCGCAGTAAAATATCTTTTGTGACAAGCACCACCTGCTCCGGTTTCTCCTGCGATAATCCCAGACATACTTTTAAAATCCGGTTATCACTTTTGGTCTCCGGAAGATCCGAAGGCAGTTCGACATCACGGTAGTTTTTCTCTACACGAAGCGTTCCTCCTCCCGGAAGCGTTACTCCTTCCAGCAAATCTCCCTGCAGCCGCAGTTCCTCCAGCATCCGGATCGTTGTCCGGACATTTGCGCCAGTCTCTCCTTCCGCTTTTTTGAGATTATCCAGTTCTTCCAGTACAACTACCGGAAGCACCACCTGATTGTCTTCAAAACACTGCATTCCATAAGGTGCCTGAATCAGAACATTGGTATCTACCACATAAATTTTTACCATGCAAAAGCACTCCTTTTTCATTTCTATCCTTTACAATTCTTACTGTTATTATCATACCTCTTTTCCGTTTTTCCTGTTATCGCGCTACTGTAAAAGATTGTAAAATATATGCAAAAAAGCCACCGCAGATTCGTTTTCTGTAACGATTCTGCGATGGCTCCCATCTCATTTTGTTTTGTAAAAATTATCCCTGTGCATACCGTGTCAGGAACTGCTTTGTCCGCTCTTCCTTCGGATGATCGATCACCTGGTGCGGGTCTCCCTGCTCCACAATCACACCACCATCCATGAAAATCAGCTGATCTGCCACATCACGGGCAAATGCCATCTCATGGGTAACAATGATCATCGTTGTTTTCTGTTCTGCCAGTGTGCGGATGACTTTTAAAACCTCACCGGTCAGCTCCGGATCAAGCGCCGATGTCGGCTCATCAAAACAGAGAATATCCGGTTTTAAGGCAAGAGCACGCGCAATTGCCACCCGCTGCTGCTGTCCGCCGGACAACTGATGCGGATAATGATCCATACGCTCCGCAAGTCCCATGCGCTCTAACAGCTGTCGGCCGTGTGCATCAATTTCTTCCAAGATCTTTTTCTTATTCTGTTTGAAATCCGGACGTTCCTGTGCCAGAAGCTGTTCCGCAAGCGTCACATTCTGTAACGCTGTATACTGTGGAAACAGATTGAATGACTGAAACACCATGCCAAAATGCAGACGTTTTCTGCGCAGATCCGCATCCTTTTCCATTCCGGCCGTTGATGCATCAAACAGTGTCTCTCCATTAACCGTAATCGTTCCGCCATTCGGGCGCTCCAGAAAATTCAGACAGCGCAGAAGCGTTGTCTTTCCGGAGCCGGAAGATCCAATAATTGCAAGCGCCGTGCCTTCCTCCATGGAGAAACTGACATCTTTTAATACATTCGTTCTGCCGAAATGTTTTTCTATATGTGATACCTCTAAGATTGCCATGTTATCCTCCTACTTAAAGTAATCCAGCTTACGCTCAATATAATTAAATAAAAGCGTCAAAATACCAATAAAAATAAGATAAAATACACCGGTGTAAAACAGTGGCCAGGTCAGGCCATCGGATTTCATAAACGCAGCACCGGCAAAGGTCAGCTCATAGGCTGCAATGATACGCGCAAGAGAGGTATCTTTTACAAGCGTAATGATCTCGTTTGACATCGGTGGTACGACGCGCTTAATCATCTGAAGCAATGTGATTTTGAAAAAGATCTGATGCTTTGTCATGCCAAGCACCTGTCCGGCTTCCCTCTGTCCGGCCGGAACTCCCTCGATTCCTCCACGGAAAATCACAGAAAAATAGCACGCATAATTAATCACAAATGCCACTACGGTTGCGGTAATTCGCCCGCTCTCATTTCCGCTCCAGACGGTCGTATGGAGCCAGAGCCCCGGTCCATAGAAAATAATGATCAGCTGAAGCATCAGAGGTGTTCCACGGATGATCCAGACCAGAATCTGAACCAGACGCTGCAGCGGTTTAAACTTGCTGAGCAGGCCAAATGCCAGCACCAGCCCAAGCGGCAGCGCAAAAATCAGTGTCAGTATAAAAATTTCAAAAGTGGTGGCAAGACCTGTCAAAAGTGACTGTGTTACTGTCCAGAACATGATTTATTTCCCCTCTGGTACGACAACTACCTGTGCATTGTTACAATAAGCATTGGTACATTCCATTGCAGAAGTTACCTCGCTCGTCAGAGTCATTCCATTCCATACGACATCGATATTCTTGGAATTCAGTTCCATGACCTTGTTGTCCCAGTCGATCTCTACAAAATCAACCTCTACACCAAGTTTTTCTCCGACAAGTTTTGCCATATCTGCATCAAAACCGATCCAGTTGCCATCTTTATCCTTATAATCCATCGGCTCAAAATCGGTCACACCGACAACCAGTTTTCCTCTTCCCTTGATGTAATCCACGTCACTGTCTTTTGGGGACTGTTCAAAGGTGGCATCTTTCTGCTCTACAAGTGCTTCCTGAACACCGTAGGTTTCGGCAATTTTTTCCATGCTTCCGTCTTTATAAGAGTCAGCAAACACCTGATTGATATAAGAAGCCAGATCCGATCCTTTCCGGCATCCAACGCCATACTCCTCGGTCGTAAGTTCGTCTGTATACTTCAGATTCGGATAACTGGTGCCCTCACCGATCATGGCACCTGCCATCAGAAGGTCAATGATCGCTGCATCAGATGTACCGGAAGCAACTTCCATCAGGGCATCTGCCTGGGACGAAACGGAATTGTACTGAAATCCCTTTTCTTTTGCAGCTTCTTCTCCGGCAGATCCTGCCTCTACTGCATATACCATGCTCTTTTCGCTCTTTCCGGTATCTCCCGCTCCTTTGGATGCACCACAGGCAGTCATACCAAGTGTCAGCGCTGCTGCCAGCAATACTGCAAGTTTCTTTTTCATAATGTTCCTCCATTAATTATTAATTCTTCTGTTTACTACATGTTTACCATATTATCATGTTATCATGCTAAAGTAAAGAGGAGTAAATTACAAACCTTCCTGCATTTTTTCCCTGACCATTTTTACCATCTGAATCACCAATGTCGGCACAAATGCCAGCAGCAGAATATATCCATACATCAGCACTCCCATTTCCGCCACATCAAACAGCCTCTCAAAAACCGGAACGCAAAGTACCAGTCCCAAAAGAATACATCCACCCAAAAATGCTCCCATGCTGTACTTGTTAGACCCAAGTCCAACCCGTGCCATGGACTTTTGGCTCCGGCAGTTAAACCCATGAAACAGGCGTGCCAGTGTCAGCGTTGCAAAAGCCATCGTTGCTGCAAGCGCGATACTCTGCTGCAGCCCTATATAATAAGAAGTCATGACCGGACACGCAATCAACGCTCCCTCTGCCACAATTTTCCCCAGAAACGAACCGGTCAGTATTCCGGCAGAAGGATCCCTTGGTTTTTCCTCTAAAAGTGCTGCATCTGCCGGCTCCATGCCAATCGCAATTGCCGGAAGCGAATCCGTCAGCAAATTGATAAAAAGCAGATGCACCGGTGCAAACGGAACCGGAAGTCCTGCAAGTGAAGTATACAGTACCGCCAGAATCGCTGCCATATTGCCGGACAGCAAAAACAAAATAGCATTCTTTATATTCCGGTATACATTTCTTCCATTCACCACCGCCTGAATGATGGTCGCAAAATTATCATCTAAAAGAATCATGTCTGCCGCATCTTTTGCCACTTCTGTTCCTGTAATCCCCATTGCCACTCCGATATCTGCGCGTTTTAATGCCGGTGCATCGTTGACACCATCCCCCGTCATGGAAACAATCCGTCCTTTTTTCTGCCATGCCTTTACAATTCTTATCTTATGTTCCGGCGAAACTCTGGCATATACACAGATTTTTTCCAGTTTTTCCTGCAATTCCTTCTCACTCATGGCATCTAACTCCCTTCCAGTCACAGCCAGATCCCCTTCCTGATAAATTCCAAGCTGTTTTGCAATCGCACGCGCGGTAATTTTGTGATCCCCTGTAATCATGACCGTGCGGATTCCTGCTCTCTTTGCATCGGCAACCGCCTGAATGGCTTCCGGTCTTGGCGGATCCATCATGGCAATCAGCCCGAGAAAGATCAGATTTTCTTCGCTTTCTATGGTCAGCGGTCCTTCACTCTCTTTATACGCAAATGCCAGCACACGCAGTCCCTGCCCGGAAAATTCCGCAATCTTTTTTTTGATTTTTTCTGTCTCCGTCGGATCAAGTGGAACAATTCCGGTACTTTTCCGGACAAAATCACAGCGTTCCAGCAATACATCCGGTGCCCCTTTGGTCAGAATGGTTCCGACCCCGTGCAGGCAATATCTTGTGCTCATCCGTTTCCGCTCAGAATCAAACGGAACCTCTTCGAGACGTTTCATACAGCTTCGAAGCATTTCTTCCCGGTAACCGCCTTCACCCATCATTCCCCCTTTCGGTGCGGGAATTTTACGAAACATTTCCAACAGGGCATATTCGGTCGGATCTCCGATTCCTTTTCCGTTCTCCAATGTTGCATCATTGCTAAGCACCGCATCATATACCAGATATCTGTGCAGCTGCTCTTCCATGGAAAGCTGTCCGGGCAGATATTCCCTGTCGTCCACATAAACTTTCTGCACGGTCATCTTATTCTGTGTCAGCGTTCCGGTTTTATCCGAACAGATCACCGATACACACCCAAGGCTCTCCACTGCCTTCAGCTTTCTGACGATGGCATTTTCCTTTACCATCTTTTGTGTTCCCATCGCCTGCACAATGGTCACGATTGAACTGAGTGCTTCCGGAATGGCGGCTACCGCAAGTGCAACCGCAAACATCAATGCATCCAGAAGCGGCATTTTACGGTATAAACATAACCCCAATACCACTGCTGAAATTCCCATAACCAGAACTGCCAGCTTTTTGCTGAACTGATCCAGACTCACCTGTAATGGTGTCTTACGGTCCCGGATATCATTCATCATCCCGGCAATCTTTCCGATCTCTGTATGCATCCCTGTTCCTGTAACCAGAACCTGTGCGCGTCCATAAGTGACCAGGCTTCCGGAATATACCATGTTTCTGCGGTCTGCCAGCGGCAGATCCTCCGGCAGACTGCCTTGTGTCTTTTCTACATTGGTGGATTCTCCGGTCAGCGCACTCTCATTGACCTGCAGGGAATAATTATCCAGAATCCTTCCATCTGCCACAACCATGTCACCAGCTTCCAGTTCCACAAGATCTCCAGGAACCAGTTCCCTCGAAGGGATCTCTTTCTTTTTCCCTTCCCGGATGACTTTTGCACACGGTGCAGACAGATTTTTCAGACTGTCCAGTGATTTTTCCGCTTTCTGGTGCTGCACCGTTCCCAAAACTGCATTCATCACCAGGACAACTGCGATTACAATCGTACTCTCTGCATTTCCGGATAACATGGAAATAAGCGCGGCGATCAGCAAAATGACAATGAGTAAATCTGCAAACTGTGACAAAAACACCCTCAACAGCCCGGGTCTTTTTCCCTCTTCCAGTATATTTTCCCCACATGTTTCCCGGATTTTTTTCACCTGCATTTCGGATAATCCCTGCTCCGTAGTAGAAAATACGTCTCTTAGCTGCTCTTTGGAATACTTCCAGTATTTTTTCATGGCATGCCCTCCCTGTGTTGTGGTACAAAAAAAGAAACGGGACTTTTTTGCACCAGAATAATGCAATAAAAAGTCTCGTTTCTTCGTGTACAGCCCGGTTCCAGCTTTCCTGTAACGTGATGACGGCCTGCACAACACCCGGACACACCGGATGCAAACTACTCCCTGTTTATTATCTTTTTGTATTTTACCCATATCCTCTTTCATTTGTCAACTGCTTTGTTTCTTTTTTCACCACATTGCACAAAATATTTGTTTCTTTAAGCATTATATAGTATAATAAATCCAAAGATAAACTTACATCAGGGATTTACATGATAGAATAGGAGATACGCTTATGATGCTTACACTCATTCCTTTTTTTGACCGAAATATGTCCGTTAGTGCTTATTCTCTGTTTACCAGAAAAAATAACTTTCTTATGAACCCAAGCCTTCTTGGTTCCAGACAGTTTGACGGAGCTGCCTATGTAGATGGGCTGGAACTGATTCAGGAGCTTGGAACCACCACACTCTCCGGAGGAAAACCGATTTTTGTATCTTTAAATAATATCTCTATTTTCAGCAGTCTGGAATCCGAATGCAAAAATACAAACCATGCACCGATTCTCCTGATTGACCAGACATTTCCTCCGGTATCCATGTATACAGACCGCATCCGCGAACTGCGCGAATTCGGATATCATTTTGCAATCCGTAATCTTCCTGTTCACTGCTACGAAGACTACGCACCGATTCTGTCACAGATGGACTACGTTCTGATTGACTGCCAGAAAATAGATGTCGTCAAGGCTTCTTTCTATTTCCGCAAACTGTATCCGGACATCTGTATCTGTGCCAGCAACATTCCGGACATGGAAACATTCGGAAAACTCAGTCCTGCAGAAACAATTTCTTTATTTGAAGGAACCTTTTTCCGTATGCCGGTCACACGCGGCGAACACAAAGTATCGCCCCTGAAGATCAATTACATTTCCCTTCTGAATCTGATTGAAGAAGATGATTTTGACCTGACCAAAGCGGCTGATATTATCAGTCAGGACACGGCTCTTATCATCTCCCTGCTGCGGCTGGCAAATACACGCTCCTTTAATTCCGAAATCACTTCCGTGCGGGTTGCTGTCTCAATGCTGGGGCAGAAGGATCTGACGCGCTGGATTCAAACAACCGTCATTGAGAAACTGTGTTCTGACAAGCCTAATGAACTGATGCGCCTTTCCCTGCTGCGTGCCAAGTTTGCAGAAAATCTTGCACCGGTCTTTGGCATGGCAATGCGTTCCCAGGAACTGTTTCTGACCGGTCTTTTCTCGATTCTGGATATTATTCTGGATTGTTCCATGGAAGAAGCTCTCTCCATGGTGCGTGTATCGGGCAAGATCCGCACCGCCCTTCTGGAGCGCACCGGTTCCCTGGCAGAAGTGCTTCACTTTATTGTAAAATACGAATCGGCAGAATGGCAGGAAGTTTCCCGCCAGCTGGTGCTTAAAAACATCGAAATTCCGGATGTTTCCCATGCATGGGTTTCTTCCCTGCAATGGTATGCAAAACTGATTACCATGAATGAATAATGTCAGATAAAAAAAGGATGCACAAAACGTGCATCCTTTTTTATTGTTTTATTTTCTTCCGCTGGTTCCTTTCAGACGTGCCATCGCACGGGAAAGAGAAGCTCTTGAGTGGTAATACTCACGGATACTCTGCTTCTGGCGCATCTGCTCCTCTGCACGCTCTTTTGCTTCGCGGGCTCTTGCCACATCGATTTCCTCCGGACGCTCTGCAGTCTCCACGAGAAGTGTCACACGGTTATTGACGATCTCGACAAATCCCATTCCGACTACTGCATATTCCCAGTTATCCGTGCCTTCCGGCTGAAACCTCATCTCGCCCTCATCAATGGCGATGATCATATCCTCATGATGGGCCAGAATTTCTTTCTGCCCATCATATTCCGGAACGATCAGAGAACGGCATCTTCCGGAAAAGAACACACGGTTCGCAGATATAATTTTTAAATAGAATGTATTGCCTGCCATAATGATCTCCGTTCTTTATGCTATGCGTTCTGCTCCATCTGCTCTGCTTTCTTCCTGACATCTTCGATGGTTCCTGCATTGAAGAATGCATTCTCCGGATATTCATCCATCTCACCATCTAAAATTGCCTTGAATCCGCAGATTGTTTCTTTCAAAGGAACATATACACCTTTGATACCGGTAAAGTTCTCTGCTACGTGGAACGGCTGTGACAGGAACTTCTGAATCTTTCTTGCACGGTATACCAGGACTTTATCTTCATCTGCCAGCTCTTCCATACCAAGAATTGCAATGATATCCTGCAATTCCTTATATTTCTGAAGGATCTCCTGCACTTTACGTGCAACTTCATAATGCTCCTCCCCAACAATATCCGGCTCAAGGATACGGGAAGATGACTCCAGAGGATCAACCGCCGGATAAATACCCTGCTCAACGATCTTTCTGGAAAGTACGGTTGTTGCATCCAGATGTGCAAATGTCGTAGCTGGTGCCGGGTCTGTCAGGTCATCGGCTGGTAGATCCATTCTTTGTAGAAGCGATCCTCTCCTGTAATTCACCCATCTCCGTAGCCAGTGTCGGCTGATAACCTACGGCTGACGGCATACGTCCAAGCAGTGCGGATACCTCTGATCCGGCCTGTGTGAAACGGAAAATGTTATCAATGAAGAGAAGCACATTTTTATGCTGCTCATCACGGAAATACTCAGCCATGGTAAGTCCGGTCTCAGCGACACGCATACGAGCCCCTGGCGGCTCATTCATCTGTCCAAACACTAAGGCTGTTTTTTCAAGTACACCGGATTCGCCCATTTCAGTCCACAGATCATTTCCTTCACGGGAACGCTCCCCGACACCGGTGAAAATGGAATATCCACCGTGCTCTGTTGCAATATTACTGATCAGCTCCTGGATCAATACGGTTTTCCCTACACCGGCACCACCGAACAGACCAATCTTACCACCCTTTGCATATGGGGCAAGTAAGTCGATGACCTTGATACCGGTCTCTAAGATTTCCTCTGCAGGGTTCTGATCTTCAAATGCTGGCGGCTCTCTGTGGATCACCCACTTTGGAGCATCCCCGATCGGCTTTCCGTCATCAATTGTTTCTCCTAATACGTTGAACAGACGTCCCAGTGTTGCCTCACCAACTGGTGTCTTGATACCGCTTCCGGTTGCAATGACTTCCATATCACGGTGAAGTCCTTCACTGGCTGCAAGCATAATACAGCGTACCGTATTATTTCCTATATGCTGTGCAACCTCCATGATACATTTTTTGTCACCATTTTGTACTTCCAGAGCGTCTCTGATTGCAGGCAATTCTTCGTCTTCAAATTCAACGTCCACAACAGGTCCCATAACCTGTATGATTTTTCCTGTTTTCATCCTAGGCCTCCATTATCTCTTTTTCTTGCGCTTCTGGGATTTTGCTCCCGCAATTACCTCTGTGATCTCCTGGGTAATCGCTGCCTGTCTGGCACGGTTATACATGATATCCAGCTCATGAAGCATATCCTTTGCGCTGTTGGTTGCTGCCTCCATCGCCATCATACGGGCATTCTGCTCGCAGGAGAAGGATTCTACCAGCGCACCATAAACAAATCCTACCACATAGTCCGGAACAATACGATTCATCACTGCATCTGCCGATGGACGCAGGGCAAGCTCCTCACGTCTGACATCCAGCGGAATCTCCACGTTGTGGAAATCTGCTTTTTTCAGTGGAAGCAGCTGCAGGATTTCTGCTTCTTCCTGCATCGCATTGACCATTGAGGTATAAATGATATAGATTTCATCAAACTCTCCCTGACGGTAATCTTCGAGAAGTTCCTCAGAGATATTTCGTGCACGGTTCAATGTCGGATTCTGAATCGTATAATGGAACTGTTTGTTGATCTCAATTCCACGTTCTTCAAAATAATGTCTTCCGACTTCACCAAGCACATACAGCTGACGTTTCGGGTGCTTTGCAAGTTCCTCTTCCGCAATTTTTAAAATATTGTGGTTGTAAGATCCTGCCAGTCCCTTATCCGCCGTAACCACCATATAAGCGATCCGTTTTTCTTCTTCCGGAATCTCATCTGTGGACCTGAAATAAATACTGTCCAGATCCGGCAAATGCCGCAGAATACGGCTCATCTCAGATTGCAGGGTAAAGAAATACGGTTCTGTGTCCGTCAGCATTTTTTTAGATTTCTTTAATTTCGAAGAAGAAATCATGTACATTGCATTTGTAATCTTTAATGTATCATTGATACTCTTCATTCGATCCTGAATTTCTTTTGCATTTGCCATCGTAACACCTGCTTACTGTTCTGCTGCGAACTCTGCTGCAGCATCTTTGATTTTCTGTCTCAGTTCATCGGATAAAGCTTTTGTCTGCTCAATTTCTTTTCCGATCTCCGGATGTTTCAGATCCATGAAATCCAGGATATCTTTCTGATACTGTTTTACCTGTCTGGTAGGTATCTTATCGAATACACCGTCCGTTGCCATGCACAGGGTTAATACCTGCTCATGCATGGAAAGCGGATGACTCAGCGGCTGCTTCAACAGCTCCATCAGAGCTTTTCCGTGCTGCAGCTGTGCTTTTGTTGCATCATCCAGATCAGAAGCAAACTGTGTGAACACTTCCATCTCACGGTACTGTGCCAGATCGATACGGATACTACCGGATGCTTTCTTCATTGCCTTTGTCTGGGCTGCACCACCGACTCGGGATACGGAAAGTCCTACGTTTACGGCTGGTCTCATACCTGCGTTGAACAGGTTGCTCTCGAGGAAGATCTGACCATCGGTAATGGAAATAACGTTGGTAGGAATATATGCGGAAACATCACCGGCCTGTGTTTCAATAATCGGCAGTGCGGTGATGGAACCGCCACCTAACTTGTCACTCAGATGACTGGAACGCTCAAGCAGTCTGGAGTGTAAGTAGAATACATCACCAGGATAAGCCTCACGTCCCGGGGAACGCTCAAGCAGAAGGGAAATTGCACGGTATGCAACCGCATGCTTGGACAGATCATCATATACAATGAGAACATCCTTGCCCTTGTGCATAAAATATTCTGCCATGGCAGTTCCTGCATATGGAGCTATGTACTGTAAAGATGCCGGATCACTGGCTGTAGAAGATACTACGATGGAATAATCCATGGCATCATGTTTCTTTAATGTATTTACAATCTTTGCAACGGTAGATGCCTTCTGACCAATGGCAACGTAAATACAGATTACATCTTTGCCTCTCTGGTTGATAATGGTATCTGTTGCAATGGATGTCTTACCTGTCTGACGGTCACCAATGATCAACTCACGCTGTCCACGTCCGATTGGGAACATGGAATCAATGGAAAGAATACCGGTCTCCATTGGTGTGTCTACGCTTTGTCTGTCGATGATACCAGGAGCTTCCTGCTCGATCGGACGATAATCATCCTCTTTTACATCACCGTTTCCGTCAATCGGCTCACCGAGTGCATTGATTACTCTTCCTACAAACGCATCACCGACCGGAATACCGGCTTTTTTCTTGGTACGAACCACTTTGGTTCCTTCTTTGATTCCGGTATCACGACCAAAAAGAATAATACCGATTTCATTCTGTCTGACATCCTGAACCATTCCTTTGACTCCGTTTTCAAAGGCTACGATCTCGCCATACATTGCATGATCAATTCCGTATACGGTAACAATTCCATCACCGACCCAGATGACCTCACCTGTCTCACGGCTTTGTTCATCCCAGTTGATATTTTCGATCTCACCCTGAATAATGGAGATAATATCTGTTGCACTAATAGCGCCCAAAGGGGTCACCTCCCTGTAAGTTTTCTTTGTAACTGACGCAGACGTCCTTCATAGCTGTGGTCATATTCTTTATATCCCACCTTAACAACATAGCCACCGATCAGCGACTCATCCACACTCTGCGTCAGGGTAATCTCACTATCCGGATAGTTTTTATCCAGAATTTTTTTCGCCTCGGCCTCCTCTTCTTTGCTCGGAGTCTCGGCATAAATCAGGTCCGCACGAACCACATGATGCATCTGATCCCAGTATTTATAATAATATTGGAAAATATCCTGCATCTCGGTCATGTTACCAATCCTGCACATGATCTTCATGTACCGGACCAGCACATCTTCTGTCGTTTCCAGTGCAAATACCTGATCGATAATTTCATACTTTTTTGCTGCCGGTACGACCGGGCTCGTCAGAACTTTCTGCAGTTGCGGTGTCATAAAGAAAAGTTTTTCCGCTTTCTCGACATCCTCTCTGCTGACAGACAGCCGGTATAGTACCTTGGCACTATTTACTGCTGCCTGCGTCATGTGCTTCACCCGTCTTCATAATCTTCTTAGCAGCCAGCAAAGCAAGCTCTGCGATCTTTGCCTGAGCATCTCTTGTTGCCTTTTCCTGCTCATTTGCAATATCACTCTTTGCTTTCTCAAGCATATGATCTGCTTCGGCTCTGGTTGCTTCCATTTTATTGTTATATTCTTCCTGTGCACGCGTCTTCGCATCGAGAATGATCTGATCTGCCTTTTCTCTGGCACCCTTTAACTGGTTCTCATACTCACTCTTCATCTGCGCTGCATCGTCCTGCTGTTTTTGGGCATCCTCGAACTGTTTGTTGATCATGTCCTCTCTCTCATGAATGATATTCATGACCGGCTGAAACAAAAACTTACGAAAGATTGCATATAAAACAAGCAGATTTACGATCGTCCACAAGATATCCCATGGATTTAAACTCAGCATAGTTTACTGCTCCTTTCTTAATGTAATAATTACGCAGGTAATCATTATTTTAAGAAAAGAATGATAAGTAATGCAATAACGAAACCGTAAATAGCGGTTGCCTCGGCAAGTGCACAACCAAGAAGTAATGCTTTGGAAATCTTACCTTCTGCTTCCGGCTGTCTTGCGATAGCGTCTACTGCAGAACCTGTTGCCTTACCGATTCCAAGACCTGCTCCGATACCTGTTAATACTGCTACTCCTGCTCCGATTGCTACAAATAATGATGCTGACATAATGTTTTCTCCTTTTCTTTTCTCAGTTAATTAGTGTGTTACTCCGTTGCTTCCTTGATGAACAAGCCTGTAAGGAATACAAATACGTATGCCTGAATCAGTCCGTCAAAAATATCAAAGTAACAACTGAATATTGCTGGAAGTACGGGTGGAACCACCATCTTCAGTAACTCCATAATAACGAAGGAACCAAGTACGTTTCCAAACAATCGCATACAAAGTGATAATGGTTTGATGAATATCTCAAGAATGTTAATTGGAAGAACTACAGGCATCGGTTCCGCAAAACTCTTTAACCAGCCTTTGGTACCTTTCTTTCTCACTCCTGCTGCTTCAATTAAGATGATACTCATCAATGCAAGCGCTACCGTGACATTCATGTCTTTTGTCGGCGGCTTGAAGCCTAATAGGCCGATGAGGTTGGCAATTCCTATGTAGATGGCAACTGCTGCCAGGTACGGAATGTACGCTTTACCGTTTTCTCCTATCGTGTCCTCAAAGAATCCATACAGTTTTGAAACAGCAAGTTCAAGTACTACCTGCTTACGGCTTGGATTCTCAACTTTAAGTCCTCTGACAAGGATCAGACACAAAAGAAGAATGACCGCCATGATGATCCATGTAACAACAACCGATTCATAGATCGGAATGCCACCAAACAGCGGGATTGTAAAGACGGTATCGCAATTCAGCTCCTCCATCAGATTCTTTACCAACGCATCCAACAGTCTCACTTCCTTTCTTAACTTTTGAATCAAAAGCTATTATATTTGTCATATTGTAAAAAGTAAAACGTTTTTTTTATATAAACTATATGTCATATTTGTATATTTCTCACATGGTCATACACTTTATATATAAAAAGAGGCGTCGTACATACATTACGACGCCTTTGCTCTACCCACTGTGGTATTCTACCCCTTTCTTCCCCAAAATGCAAGCACAAAAAAACTAATTTTCGGCAAAGAACTCCGAAAGAACTTCTTTCAGCGTATTTGCAGACTCATGCAGTCTGGAAACTTCCTCCTGATCCAGATCGATTGGAACCTTGGTTTCATAGCCATCGCGGCCAACGATACACGGCAGACTTAACACCACGTCTGAGATTCCATACTCTCCGTGCAGCATGGTCGAAATCGGCAGAATTGATTTTTCATCTCTTATGATTGCTTCGCAGATGCGCTTAACTGACATGGCAATTCCATAATATGTGGCTCCTTTTTTGGAAATAATCTCATAGGCACTCTGTTTTACCTCCGCGGCGATACGTTCCGTTGCTTCCACATGATTATAGTGCCCCCGCATCTCACAGAAATTGTCCAGCGGTATTCCGGATATATTCGCACTGCTCCATGCCGCAATCTCACTGTCCCCGTGTTCTCCCACGATAAAAGCATGTACACTTCTGCTGTCCACTCCCAGATGCTGTCCCAGATGATACTTCAGTCTGGCAGAATCCAGCACAGTTCCGGAACCAATTACCCGGTTTTCCGGATAACCGGACAGTTTCTGCGCCGTGTAAGTCAGAATATCTACCGGATTTGCGACAATCAGAAGAATTCCTTCAAAATCCCTTTTTGTAATTTCCGGAATAATCGACTGGAAAATTGCAATGTTTTTGTGCACCAGATCCAGTCTGGTTTCGTCCGGCTTCTGATTTGCACCTGCTGTAATTACAATAATGGCTGCATCCGCAATATCATCATAATCTCCGGCATAAATCTGCATCGGTCTTCCAAACGGAATTCCGTGTACGATATCTTCGGCTTCCCCTTCTGCTTTCTGATGGTTTGCATCCAAAAGCACCATCTCGGTAAATAATCCGCTCTGCATCAGGGCAAACGCAGATGCAGACCCGACAAAACCACATCCGATAATTGCTACTTTTCCTGGTTTTAATTTACTCATATGGTTACCTCCTTCCAGGCACAAAAATTCTCTACAATATAGTCTGCCTCTTTTCCGTCATCATTTTTCGGGGAAATATTGGAATTTACATAAAACACCTGCATTCCGACACCTTTTGCACCACCGACATCACAACGGCTGTCATTTCCGATATACAGGGAACGTGTCACATCCAGCTTATGCCGTTCCAACAGTATATGGAAGAAACGTTCGTCCGGTTTTTTCGTCTGATAATCCGATGAGATCAAAATATCATCAAAAAATGGTGTAATCCCTAAAACATTCATTTCATATGCGGTAAAAATACGCTGGGCGTTTGATAAAAGATATACCTTTTTTCCTATTTTCTTCAGGCTGGCAAGCATCTGCTTTGTCCCCGGATACAAACGGACATAATCGGTAGACAGTACCCGGAAAAACTGTCCGGTATGTATGGCAAGCTCCTTATCTGCCATGATTCCTTTTTCCTGATACAGTTTTTTAAATACTTCCCCGATCTCAATCTCCGGGGATGCCTCATGTGCATAATGCCTGTCTTCTTCCAGCGTCTTTTTCAGTGCGTGCTCATAGTCGCTGACAAGTGCCGCATAGCGTCCCTGCAATTCCTCCGGTTCATAAACAGCTCCGTAATATCCAAAAAACAGTGCCAGTTTCTCCCACAGGTTTGGAAAATCCTCCTCTGTATGGATATCCACCAGTGTCCCGTACAGATCAAACACATAATTGTCGTACTGCACCGGCAACACGGCTTCCTGCAAATATTCTCCCATGTTAATTTCTCCCTTTTGTGATCTTTTACGTGCAAATTATACCAGATTTTCCCTGTACCTGTAAATGGTAGCTACAACATTTTTCTGCGAAGTTTTTCCAGTATCTTCCGCTCACTGCGCGATACGGATACCTGATTTTTCCCCATGCGCTTTGCTGTTTCTGCCTGGGAAAGATTGTCCATATAGCGAAATTTTATCAGCTGTGCTTCTTCCTCCGGCAGCTGGTCGATCGCCTGTTTCAATGCAATATGATTCAGAAGCGGAGTTTCAAACCGGTGATTATCCTCCAGCTTTTCTTCCAAAGTCAGCACTTTTCCGTCATTTTCCGTCACCGGTCGTGAAAAAGAATCAACCTCTCTTCCTGCTTCCATTGCCACCACCAGATCTTCAATAGCAATTCCTGTCTTTTCCGCCAGCTCCTGCAATGTCGGCTCCTTATTTTGTGTCTTTTTCATTTGTTCTCTGACAATTGCTATTTTTCTTGCATGTTCTTTCATCTGACGACTCGTATGAATCATACCGTCATCCCGTAAAAATCTCCGGATTTCCCCCATAATAAGCGGAACCGCATAGGTAGAAAAAGAGTAGGATAGCGAAGTGTCAAACCGGTCGATCGCCTTGATCAGACCAATCACTCCGATCTGTGTCAGATCCTGCAAATCGGTTCCCCGG
>OAVJ01000545.1_pt1 | contig 21856 bp, 18 predicted proteins | sample 1516901 | NCBI WGS metagenome assembly OAVJ01 (sample SAMEA2580073, study PRJEB22360) | human gut metagenome | biome: human gut; feature: human-associated habitat; material: faeces | place: Denmark | collected 2008/2010 | reverse complement strand
TTTGTGTATTTATTATAGATTATATGACCTTAAAAAATCTGTCCAGTTAATTGTAGCCTATCCAACCTCCTGAAAAATTTGTGATAGTCGCACGAATTGTACAATTCGTTAAAATCGTACAACTTGTGCAACTGTATTATTATGGTTATATCAAATTTTTCGGGATATTTACAGGTACATGGGATGGGGCGTTTACCCTCTATTTTTACAACAAATCAAGCAAACTAAGTTGGTCATATTTGGGTTCTTCTTCTAAACCTGCTACTTCTTTATCATCTGAAGTCATCTTAGATATATATTCATCATAAGATATAGTTCCTTTAAAGAATTTGAGTATTTCTGATTCATTAGTTTCAGAATATCTAGCATTGTTTCCACACTCAACATTTTCCAAATCCGATATTGTATCCCTAGCTGTAACCTGATTACCATTTATGGTGATAGGCTTTGGAAACAACTCACTAGGATATACTCCCAAATCCTGCCTTGTACATATAATAATCACCCTTTTTCTTCTTTGAGGAACCGCATATTCACTTGCCAATAGTGTTCTTCCCTCAGTGTTATAACCTAATTCAGAAAATAAAGCGTGTACTTCTCTATAGGTTTCCCCCCCCTGATAACTTAGTAATCCCTCAACATTTTCAAACACAATGACTTTAGGATTTACCCTTTTTACAATGTTCACGAATTCTCTAAACAGCTGATTTCTGGGGTCATCCTCAGCTCTAAATCCAGCCATAGAAAAGCCTTGACAAGGCGGTCCGCCACATATTAGGTCAGCACCTCCTTCATGTGCAGCTTTCACTAATTTCGCCTTTGTTTCTTCTTGAGTAATATCTCCACATAACACATCAATTTCAGGATTGTTGATTTTAAGAGTAGTACAAGCACTCTCTTCAATGTCATTGCTCATTAATGATGAAATGCCTGCCGCTTTAAATCCAGCTGTCATTCCTCCAGCTCCGCAAAACAAATCAATAGATTTTGAACATCCTGTTACATCCTTAATCTTCTTACCGATTTGATAAGCTAATAAAGTAGGAACCGCATTTCCAACTTGTTTAAGCTGTTGTGTTTTATTTCCAAAGAAATAGTAATCATCTCTAAAAGCCTGGAAACGAGCAGCTTCTCTTACAGATAATACTCGTTCGTGTATCGGATGCACGTATGTGCCATTCCCAGGCCTATTAAAGTATGTTGTTATAGTATAACTTGGCTTTTCATAATCTATTCTTCCGTACAATGTTGTACGTCCACCTGTTTCTGTTATACGTTTTAGGCGTTTGGATTTTTCAACCGTTTCCATCGGAATATCTTTCCAACTTCCTCCTTGCGGAACATACTTAATCATCTCTAAATCCAAATCACTCAATTTAAATGTAGTATGGTTTAACAAATATCCATTGAACAATGCAACATATTTACTCGTGATCCCACTTACTACATTGAAATAAAATTTGTTCAACCCTTCACAAAACGCATCAATTTTAACTTCGCCAAATAAGATTTGTTTAGCTGTTTCTTTATCAATGCCCGGCAGTATATTTTGAATTGCACTCAAGTACTCATTGATATACGTATTATCCTCCATCTCATCATCTCCTAGTTCATTATTTAGTCCATATGCATTTTCAGCAAGACGTTCTATCTCGTCTAAAATCACAGTGTCATCAGTATCCAAATATCCACGTACTAAACTTGAGATTCTTAATAATTCCTCTTTGGCACCGATAGGTATTGGGAAACAATCAATTTCATAATTATTGACATGATTATTGCTACTCGTTAACTTAAACAACCAATTGATTATTTTCGTATTTAGCAGACCCAATAATGCAAAAATATCAATACCATATTTATTTGTCGAAACTGAGATAAAATTACATGAGTTTCCTAAAACATTACCTGCAGGCACATATGAGAAAGTCACTCTTCGCTCTTTATTCATATTAGCAATTTGTTGACAAATAATTCTCTCATGTTCAATGTATATTTTCTTCTTTGTGGTATTAACGAAATCTCCCAACACAAAATCATCAGACCCGTTTGGGAGCAATTTGTAATACCCTATATCTCGTCCTCTTAACAAACGATATCCAGTATCCGCTTGTACAATATTTTTCTTGTTAGTAGTCAAATCAAGTTCGCCACGTAAATTAGCAATAAAATCCAGCTCTTTGATAACTGGAAAATTTCGCAACTTCTTTAAAACTTGATACTCTTCTTCTGAAACTGCAAGAATAGCATTTCCTGTGTTTTCGTTAATTATATCTTTTATTGAAACTCTTGCAATATCGTTTGGTTTTTCACAGTAATCTTTAGTAATATCAATTACATCTGTCATCTTCCCTTTTTGCAACAAAATTGCACTTAATGCCTGCTGTGCGTCTATATATTGACTCCCTTCACTAATCACCTTGACTGAGAGAACTTTTTCATCCATCAGCATATGCGTTCTTAATTTCTGACAAGTCTTATCAGACATAATTGATGAGGGTATTAACAAACTAACATACGCCTTATCACTAGCATACTTATCAATAATCTCCTCGACAAATAATTTGTACAAATTAAGTACACCGCTAGTTGAATACAAAAATCTAGATGATACAATTTTTGAAATTTCGGAGTACTTGTCTTTATCCTTTTCATACTCTTCCTCACTAGCATATTGATTTCGTTCGGCTTTAAGATTTTTATATGGCGGATTAGTTGCTACAATATCAAATCCCCCATTTGATGCTTGTTCTGGGAAAACAGTTTCCAAACCGATGTATTCTAGCACATTGGCAGTAACGTCTACCAACAAACCCGTACCTGTATGTGATTTAAAATACTCTTCTGTCAGTTCAATGTTCCAATATAACAATGCTAACGTTCGTAAAGATTCAGCATACCCCTTTATCGCATCTTCATTTATATCTGAAACATATATATTGTTCAAAAGAATAATCGCATCTGGTTTGCTTATACCCGTTTCTTTTATAGCTTTAATATATGAAAAAACGAAATTTCCTGCTCCAACGCAAGGTTCAAAGAAACTGTATTCAATCAATCTTTTTTTGCCTTGCTTTAAATTTTGCACTAACTCTTCCATCATAACATCTGTCAATTGCAGATCAGTATAATAACTTCCAGTACGCTTTCTTTCCAATGAGTCCATTTTATTTTCAATAGTTCGACTTTTTGCATTTAAGGAAGTCCATAATTCTAATTCTTGTTTTTTTTCCATTAAGGCTCTCCTTTAATTTTTACATATTAAATTGCTAGAAATATTTGAGAAATCATGAACTATCTTTTTTCCTATCGGTTTAAGGTTCATTTCTAAATAATTCAACAGTTCAGAATCATCAATATAATAGTACATTTGTGGAACAACGAATCCTGGTAAATCTACTCGTAATTTTTCTAGGGATATACTATTAGTTTCCTGAAATTCTGTTATCTCCATAGCATATTTATGATGTTCTAAATAAGCATCAATACGAGCAATAGCATCCGTATCATAGAAATATTTATCTTTCCAGCTTTCAATACTAATCTTATTCTCCAGTTTTATTATTCCAACTATGGCCTTTACAGGAGCACTAACATATAAGTATGCTAGAATAGGTTCATCAGGAAAAACTTTTCTATGTTCGTATATTTTTTCTCCCGTTATAACCCTCTTATAAACATCTGCCTTAAAACTTAAAAGCATTGTTCTCATTTTAATATCACTCCTTAATCATCAATTGCCGCTTGACCGCTTTTTACCCAAATATCCAAGTCCGACTTTTTGAACTTCCACAATTTACCAATCCTATGAGCTGGGATTCCAGTATTTTTTTTTATCCAATTACGGATTGTATCTTTATTAACGCCTAAATAATTAGCAGCTTCTTCTATACCTATCCATCTATCATCTATTATTTTTTCCATATCGAATACCTCTCTTTAAAATCAGCCATGATTTATTTTACCACTTTCTAATACGCTTTTCAATGTATTTCATATGATTTTGTATGATTTTATATGAATGCATATGAATATATGAAATTTTGTTTAATTCCAATTATCATAATATCAAAAATGCTGTACTAAAAAACAGGCAACTAAATTCAATATTTTTATCTACCCAACCCCAAATCAATACTTCTGTCTATCCAACTATAAAAATCTGCCTCTTGGCAGCTCTCAAAACGTAGAAAATCCGAGGACTTGTATTTACGTCCAAGCCCTCGGAAAAGCACTTATTTCAAGCCTTTTTCACACTTTTACTTCTGTACTTTAGTCAACAGAATTACGCTCTCAATATGAAAAGTATGTGGAAACATATCATACCCCTCGCATTTTTCCACCTTATAACCGCCTTTTTGCAGTACGCGCACATCACGTACCTGTGTTTCCGGGTTGCAGGAAATGTAGACGATGCGTTTCGGCTTGATTTGCAGAAGGGACTGTAAAAATTCCGGGGTAGAGCCGCTTCTTGGCGGGTCCATGATGACAACGTCTGCCCTGCCGCCCACGGCGTAGCGGACTAAAAAGTCACCGGCATCTTCATTGACAAACTGGATATTTTTAATGTGGTTTAAATCGGCATTAGTTTGTGCATCCTTGACCGCCTGCAGATTTAACTCTATGCCGATAACCTTTTTGGCATGGGAAGACAGCGCAATGCCAATCGTTCCGATGCCGCAGTACGCATCAATGACCACATCATTTTTTGTAATGCCGCCCAGCCTGATAGCCGTTTTGTACAGCTTTTCGGTCTGTGACGGATTAATTTGATAAAAAGATTCCGGGCTGATACGGAAGCGGCAGCCGCACAGCACGTCCTCAATATAACCTTTTCCATATAAAACCTTATTGGCTTTGCCAAGAACCATACTTGTAGAGTAATCGTTGATATTCTGCACAACGGTTGTAATGTCCGGGTGCTTTTCAAGCAGTGCCTTGAGAAAATTATTTTTGGACGGAAATTTATTGTCGGCGGTCACCAAGACAACCATCATTTCTTTCGTGGAAAATCCGCGGCGGATTAAAATGTGGCGCATAAATCCACGGTGCGTATCTTCGTTGTACGGTACATATTTAAAGGAAGCAAACAGTTCGCGCAGTGTTGCAATAATGCTGTCAGCCTTCTGGTCTTCAATCATACAGACATCGACCGGGACAAGGCGGTGTGTGCCTTCCGCATAAGTTCCGGTCACAATGCCTTTCTGCTTGTCAAGACCGACAACGGCATGCACTTTGTTGCGGTAAAATGCAGGACGATACATACCGTGTACTTCTCCAACGGTGCAGATCCCTTCAAAAAGCTGTTTTAAATAGGCACTTTTTTTCTTTAATTCCTTTTCGTAAGGAATATCAACGTACTGACAGCCGCCGCACTGCTTACAGACAGAACAACTGATAGACTGATTTGATTCATTATATTTTCCGCTCATAGGACACAACTCCTTTTTATTTTATCTGAAATATTTAATATACAATTATAGTATAAAATGCGAACTAACGCCACTAATGACAATATTGGTGCTAAATCTGATTGCAATACCTATATTTGCCACTGACAATGCGCCGCCAATGAATAAAATAAAAGAAAGCCTGAGATACACTCACATATCGGAACATATCCCAGGCATCATTTAAAAATAATCCGCACCGTTTACAAAATATATAAAATATATATGCCACAGTGCATTATTTTATATTGGCTTTATTCATCTTCACTGATGTCGTTTGCGTTGTTTACAATCTTTACCTTGCCTTCGTAGAGTTCCTCTACGGCAATAGATAAAGGCTTCATGTTGCTTGACTTCGGAATAGTCGGCTCACCGAGCTTTAAACGGAATTCTTCGTCATCGGAAAGTACCGGTTCGCTGACCTTATCTTTATCCTTTTCAGGCATTTTCAAAAGCTTTTCTTCGATAGCTCTGGAATCAATAATCTGCTTTGCACGTGTAGCAGCAGCCTTTACAATCGAATAGCGGCTCTGAACTAATGGCTGTTCGCCTTCTTCTACCCCGCTGTTGATAACGTTCATTAATTCTGAATACGATGGATGTATCATGGTTTATTCTCCTTTTGCATAGATTTTTAAGTCTTCTCTGATGTCTTCAATCAGAGTCAGGTTGTGGGAAGCTTTCATCTTCTCACTGGTAACAATTTCGTGGATACGCTGTGTACAGGCATCGACCGTATCATTGATAACAATATAGTCATACCCCTCAACGCCTTCCGCTTCCTGTGTCGCACGGGCAAGACGCGCTTTAATCGTGGCTTCGTCTTCTGTTTCCCTGCCACGCAGACGGTTTTCAAGCTCTGCCGCAGTCGGCGGCATTAAAAACATCAGCACTGCATCAGGAAACATCTTTTTAATATTAAAAGCTCCCTGTATCTCAATCTCAAGGATGATATTCTTACCGGCTTCAAGCTGTTCTTCCACATAGCGGCGCGGTGTACCGTAATAGTTGCCTACATACTGCGCATATTCAATCAGCTCGCCTGTGGCAATCATCTTCTGGAATTCGGAAGTGGATTTGAAAAAATATTCCCTGCCGTCGGTTTCACCCTCTCTTGGCGCTCTTGTGGTTGCAGAAACAGAAACCGCATATTCATCCGGATACGTCTTTAAAATGTTCTTTACAACCGTTCCTTTACCGGCTCCTGAGAATCCGGAAAGAACAATTAAAATTCCTCTGTTATTCATGGCAATCCCTCTATTTTCATTCGTACTCTTTATTATACATAAGTTTCCGAAAGCTGGCAAGCAGTTTTATTCAATATTCTGAATTTGTTCGCGTACTTTTTCGATTTCTGTTTTTAAATCAATCGCCTTATTTGAAATTTCAAGGTCATTTGCTTTCGATAAAATGGTGTTGGCTTCGCGGTTCATTTCCTGTGCGATAAAGTCCAGCTTGCGGCCGATACCGCCGTCTTCGTTCAAGCAGCTTTTTGCATGGTCGATATGGCTTCTTAAACGGACAGTTTCTTCATCGACACAGATTTTATCCGCATATAAAATCACTTCCGCCGCCATCTTATTTTCATCAAACGGATTTTCTCCGAGAAGTTCTGTCACTTTCTGCTCTAATTTGCCGCGGTACTCTTTCATAATCTGCGGACTGCGTGCTTCGATAAAATCAACCAGCCCTCCCATATTATCAAGCTTATCAAGCAAATCTTTCTTTAAATGTTCCCCTTCGGTAATGCGGGCGGCAACAAACTGTTCACACGCGGCGCATACGGCTTTTTCAATAAAATGCCACAGTTCTTCTTCATCGACCTTGACTTCCTCTGTCGTAATGACCTCCGGATATCTTGAAAGTGCGGAAACCGTCATATCATTGTCAAGATGAAACTGTGATGCCATCTGTTCAAAAATATCCATATATTCTGCCGCAATGTCGCGGTTATATTTTAAATTGACATTGGTTTCGGAAAGGTCTTCATAGGTAATGAAAATGTCAATCTTTCCGCGCTGTGCATATTTTTTTAATAAATCACGGATACGCGCCTCAAAAATGTTTAATTTCTTTGGCATTTTGATACCCGCTTCCAAATATCTATGATTAACTGACTTCATTTCCACGGAAATCTTGCGTTTCCCCTCACTTATTTCACTGCGGCCAAAGCCAGTCATGCTCTTTATCATTGTGTCCTCCAATCCAAACTGATGTTTCGGTAGTTTTATTTTGATTATATCAATAACCAATGTATTATAGCAACTCCTGTGCAAAAGTACAAGACACCAGTTAAAAAATGTGCTATCATGGGACTACATAAAAAATAGATATAAAGGAATTAAAACAATGGCTTTAGATGGAATTGTAATTGCAAATATCAGACAGGAATTAGAGCAGACCTTACTTGGCGGCAGACTTTATAAAATCGCACAGCCGGAAACCGATGAACTGCTCTTTACGATTAAAACACCAAAACAGCAGTACAGGCTTGTCATTTCAGCCAATGCCAGCCTGCCGCTGATTTATCTTTCAGAAGAAAATAAACCGAGTCCGATGACGGCACCGAATTTCTGTATGCTTTTACGCAAGCATTTAAACAACGGCAGAATTATCTCGATTACACAGCCGGGACTGGAGCGAATCCTTGATTTTGAAATTGAACACTTAAATGATTTAGGTGATTTGTGCCGCAAGCACCTGATTGCCGAATTTATGGGAAAGCACAGCAACATCATTTTTTGTGATGACAAACAGAATATTTTAGACAGCATTAAGCACATTTCTTCACAGACAAGCTCCGTGCGTGAGGTGCTGCCGGGACGGACGTATTTTATCCCGCAGACCATGCATAAAAAGAATCCGCTGCAGACAAACGATGCCGAATTTGCAGAAGCTGTTTTTACAAAGCCGATGCCGCTTTCAAAGGCGGTTTACACCGGCTATACCGGTATCAGTCCTGCCGTTGCGGAGGAAATCTGCTATGAAGCTTCTGTTTCAAGCGAAAAACCGGCAAACTGTCTGGAGGAAAATGAACAACTTCACTTATACCACATTTTTTCGGACTGCATGGAACAGGTAAAAAGCGGTCAGTTTGCGCCGAATATTTTTTATGAAAACGGTGAACCAAAGGAATTTTCAGCGATTCCGATGGCGATGTATGCGGACTGTACGCCGTTTGATTCTATCAGTGCCCTGCTTCGAAGCTTTTATTCGGAAAAAGATAAATTTACGCGAATCCGCCAGAAATCTTCGGATTTGCGACGGATTGTATCAACAGCACTGGAGCGTTCCTATAAAAAGCTGGATATTCAGGAAAAACAGTTAAAGGATACCGAAAAAAGAGAAAAATTCCGTGTATACGGGGAATTGATTAACACCTACGGCTACAATATCCCGGAGGGTGCAAAGTCTTTTACGGCATTAAATTATTACACCAACGAGGAGATTTCCATTCCGCTTGATCCGATGCTCACACCGTCTGAAAATGCCGTGAAATATTTTAACCGCTACAATAAGCTTAAACGTACATTTGAAGCAGATTCCAAGCTGATTGAGGAAACAAAAGCGGAAACACAGCATCTGGAATCTATTGCAACGGCACTTGATATTGCGGTCAATGAAGAAGACCTTGTCGAATTAAAAGAAGAACTGATTCAGGCAGGCTACATTCACCGAAAAGGCAAAGGTGGCAAAAAGGAAAAAGTGACGAGTAAACCGTTCCACTACATTTCTTCGGACGGCTTCGATATGTATGTCGGAAAGAATAATTTTCAGAATGATGAGCTTACCTTTAAATTTGCCAACGGCAACGACTGGTGGTTTCATGCAAAAAAAATGCCGGGTTCCCACGTTATCGTAAGAACCGGCGGCAAAGAACTGCCTGACCGCACCTTTGAAGAAGCGGCAAGTCTTGCGGCTTATTACTCCAAAGGACGCGACCAGGACAAGGTTGAAATTGATTATGTAATTAAGAAAGAGGTTAAAAAACCTGCTTCTGCCAAACCGGGATTTGTCGTTTATTACACGAATTACTCAATGATGGCTTCCACGGATATTTCCGCGATAAAGCAGGCCGATTAATCCGATGACATCTGCAGCGGCGGCGGTAATATACATTGCCGGAAGCCCCGCGGTAAATCCGCAGATAAGAATCCCTATGATACTGACTGCTGTGGCAATGCCGCAGACAGCCAGTATTTTTTTTGTACTGCCCTGCTCCTGCAAAATCATAACCACAAGGGCCATTAAAAAGACCATATCCAGAATGTAAACGAGCATATAAAGCGGATATGCACTTTCAATGACATCACACAGCTTTTCATCAAACGTCAGATACCCGAACAGCGGCGGCGCATTGAATAAATACACGATACTGCGCACGACACCGATAACCGTTAAAATGCCAGGCACAAGCCATGCAGAGCGTAATTTTTCAGGCAATGGCAGTTTGACTTTGGAAAGCACAATGACACCCAATACGGTAAGAATCAGATACAATACATACGGATAGTCAAAAAACCATTCCCACTCAAAATAATAACTTCGGATACACGCATAAGCCGAAGCCGTGTAAGTGTCTCCGTGCTGGCATAGCACGGAAATCAGTAATTCCCGCAAAAATTCAAAGATCACACTGCCCATAAGCACCGGAATAAATACGCTGTAGCAGGCGGCTTTACTGCTACTGCTGTACGCTTTCATTTTGTCAAGCCGTGTTCCCTTTACAATCACCAGGCAGAACACACCCAGTACGATTAAAAATACACCGGCCATCCAATGCAATCCCAATAAATGCTCCGGCGCTACAGTCTGTACGTCTTTTAAGTAAAAATGAACCACCATGCGGCGCAGTGCGGTATTTCCTTCAAAAATACTGCAAAGGACAATATATGCACCGGTGACAACAGCAGATGCAGAGCTTAATACCGCATAAATACCGGCACCTTTTAACTTAAAAAACATGGCGGCGGTTGTCAGAATCAGTCCGAAAACCGTGACTGCATATAAAATCCGGTAAAGGACATCCAGTCCTTTATAAAAATAAAGGCTGTAAATTGCGGCATCGGCATTGCTTAATTGCAGTGTATTGTCGTTGATACCGTTTGCAATGCGCTGAAACAGTCCGCTCCCGGCACCGAAAATCAGAATCAGCGCCATCAGTGCCGAAGCACCGATGACAGTTAAAATCCTGACATAGATAATTTCTTCTTTTTTCATAAGGCACAATCCTTTCCATGAAAATCCTTAAAACGTTTATTTTTAAGAAATTGTCACCTTGCGGAAAGTCTTTTTACCTTTCTTTAAGACCGCACCTTCGCCTTCAAAAATGTCCTTTGCAAAAGAAGCATCAATTTTCGTTACTTTTTCACCGTTTACGGAGATACCGCCCTGCTGTACGGCACGTCTTGCTTCGGAACGTGAAGCAGCAAGTCCTGCCTGATGTACCAGTGTTATGACATCGACAACACCATCTTTGAAAGCATCTTCTGTTAAGACTGCGCCCGGCATATCTGCAGAATCGCCGCCGGTAAAGATTGCTTTGGCTGTGTTTTCGGCTTTCTTTGCTTCGTCTTCACCGTGAACCATTTTTGTGAGTTCAAATGCAAGAATTTCTTTTGCCTTATTTAACTGTGCGCCTTCCCATGAATCCATTGCATCAATTTCTTCAAGCGGAAGGAATGTCAGCATACGGATACATTTTAATACATCGGCATCGGCAACATTTCTCCAGTACTGGTAGAATTCGTACGGAGATGTCTTTTCAGGGTCGAGCCATACGGCACCGGACTGTGTCTTACCCATTTTCTTGCCTTCCGAATTTAAAAGCAGGGTAATGGTCATGGCACTTGCATCCTTGCCTAATTTTCTACGGATTAATTCTGTACCGCCGAGCATATTACTCCACTGGTCATCACCGCCGAACTGTAAATTACAGCCGTATTTCTGGTATAACATGTAAAAGTCGTAAGACTGCATAATCATGTAGTTAAATTCAAGGAAGCTTAAGCCCTTTTCCATTCTCTGCTTGTAGCACTCCGCACGCAGCATATTGTTGACAGAAAAGCATGCGCCGACTTCACGGAGCAGTTCCACATAATTTAACTTTAAAAGCCAGTCTGCGTTGTTGACAAGAAGTGCTTTATCTTCTGAGAAATCAATAAAACGGCTCATCTGCTTCTTAAAACAATCGCAGTTGTGTTCAATCTGCTCGGTTGTAAGCATCTTTCTCATATCGGAACGTCCTGACGGGTCACCAATCATGGCTGTACCGCCGCCAACGAGTGCAATCGGCTTATTGCCTGCCATCTGAAGACGCTTCATTAAGCACAGTGCCATAAAGTGTCCGACATGAAGACTGTCCGCTGTCGGATCAAATCCGATATAAAAAGTTGCCTTTCCGTTGTTGATTAAGTCTTTGATAACGTCTTCATCTGTTACCTGGGCAATCAGTCCTCTTGCCACTAATTCATCATATAATGTCATAAAATCCTCCATTTCCGCAGACACCCTGTCTTACCTGTGCGCACTTGCAAATCATTTAGATTTACGGCAAGGGCGGGTGCGGTGTCTGCATTTAAAATTCTAATAAAAAAAGCTTCCGCCCTTATTTAAAAGGACGAAAGCTGATGCTTACGTGTTACCACCTTTATTCATAAACAGCTCACACTGCTTATCTTATGAAGTACAAATATACTCCGGGTACGATAACGTGTACCAATCCGTCACTGCCTACTTGGGTACTTTCCTGTTCGGAGTGCTGCTCCGGAATGTATTCATATCTGCTTCCGGTCTGCGCCTCTCACCTGCCGGCTGCTCTCTGTTGCTTTTCACAGATACTACTTGTTTCCTTCATTGCTTTGTGAAATATATAATTATGGGTCTGATTATAATATATCATTTTATAAAATGCAAGCACTTTTAATATGAAAATTTTACCGGGATTAAGAAAGTTCGCCGATAATATACAGTTCATCTTCTGTTATCTGCTTACAGTTTACGTTGACAATGGTATTGACGGCGGCTTCGGTCATCCGGTCACTCACCGGAACTAGCACGCGGATATAATTTTTCGTATATCCTGCCATGTAGTCTGTGCCGTTGTAAGTCATCTTTTCTTCGATTAAAACCTGCATCGTCTGACCAAGACTTTCTTTGCGGTATGCCGCAGACATTTCCTTTTCAAGTGCTAAAAGGCATCCACTTCGCTGTGTCTTAATCTTTTCATCGACCTGACCGTCCATTTTATCGGCAACCGTGCCTTTTCTTCTCGAATATTTGAAAACGTGCATTTCATAAAAATGAATCCGTTTTACAAAATCATAGGTTGTTTCAAATTCTTCTTCCGTTTCCTGCGGGAAGCCCACAATAACATCGGTTGTAATCGCCGGATTGTTAAAATATTTACGAAGGATACGACAGCCTTCTTCATATTCGGCAGTGGTATATTTGCGGTTCATGCGCTTTAAAACGCTGTCACAGCCGCTTTGCAGGGAAAGATGAAAATGCGGGCATACTTTTTCCATGGCGGCGAGTGCCGATACAAATTCTTCCGTCACAACACGCGGCTCTAATGAACCCAGACGGATTCGCTTCACACCTTCGATTTCATGAATCCGTGAAATGACTTCTAACAGACTGCCCTTCTGATTATCCACGCCATAGGAAGTCAGGTGGATTCCGGTCAGCACGATTTCCTGATAACCGTTGTCCGCAAGGCGGTGTACTTCCTTTAAAATGTCGTCTAGTTCGCGGCTGCGGATTCTGCCGCGGGTATAAGGAATAATGCAGTAAGAACAAAACTGGTTACAGCCGTCCTGAATCTTAATATAGGCTCTGGTATGTTCACTGACCTTATCAATTTCCAGTTCCTCATAAGGCTGTTTTACCGATAAATCCAGTACACTGATATGGGATTCATGGTCAGCGGCATAATTTTCAAGGGCTTCTACAATATTAATTTTACAGTTATTGCCAAGTACAAGGTCTACCGCTTCATCTTTCTGTACGCCTTCACTGTCGGACTGTACATAACAGCCTGCGGCAACGACAATGGCATCCGGGTTCATCTTCTTTGCCTTGTGAAGCATCTGGCGGGATTTGCGGTCGGCAATATTCGTTACGGAACAGGTGTTGATAATATACACGTCTGCCGGAACATTTTCATCAAACGGAACAATGGAATAACCTGCGGCGCGAAGCATTTGTTCCATGGATTCCGCTTCGTAAGAATTGACCTTACAGCCGAGGTTATGAATTGCAACTTTTTTCAATTTTTCTGCTCCTGTCTTTTATTTTTGTATTGACATAATTTTACCAAATAGATATTATAACTAATAGAGTAAATATTATTTGGTAGGAGGTATTTTCGCAATGAAAACCGTAAAAATTTCGTTAAATTCTATCGACAAAGTAAAGTCTTTTGTAAATGACATTACAAAATTTGATGTAGACTTCGATCTTGTATCAGGCAGATACGTTATTGATGCAAAATCTATCATGGGTATTTTCAGTCTGGACTTATCAAAGCCAATCGACTTAAATATTCATGCCGATTCTGATGTCGATACAATTCTTGCTGTATTAAAGCCATACATGGCAAACTAATTACAGTTTTACATAGTAATTTTAATAAAAATAAAAACTGCCGCTCAAAGCTTCTGCCTTGCCGCGGCAGTTTTTATTTTGTAAAAAATCTTATTCAATGCGGATTTTTTCGGTTGTTTCAATGGCTGTCTTAAACAGTTCGTCAATACAGTCATCTAAGTTATGTTCATCACGCTGGATAATATTTAAGTTCGGCTTTGTAACCGGGTGCTTTGCCACGAAAATCGTACAGCAGTCTTCAAACGGCTGGATAGAGGTTTCGTATGTACCGATTTTTTCCGATAAATCAATGATTTCCTGCTTATCAAATCCGATAACCGGACGGAATACCGGCATCGTACATACTTCGTTGGTGCAGTACAGACTGTGCATGGTCTGGCTGGCTACCTGACCGATACTCTCTCCCGTAACAAGTCCCAGACAGCCGCTTTCTTTACCGAGTTCTTCGGCAATGCGCATCATGTATCTTCTCATGATGATTGTCAGTTCGTCATGCGGGCATTTCTCGTAAATGGCAAGCTGGATATCGGTAAAGTTAACAACATTTAATGTAATCGGACCGGAATATTTTGCAACCAGCTTTGCAAGGTCAATAACCTTCTGCTTTGCCCGCTCGCTCGTATATGGCGGTGCATGAAAATACGTTGCTTCCAGTTCGACACCGCGCTTTGCAACCATGTATCCGGCAACCGGGCTGTCGATACCGCCCGAAAGCAGTAACATTGCTTTTCCGGCTGTGCCGACCGGCATACCGCCCGGACCCGGAATTTCTGTTGAATAAATATTAATCTTATTACGGATTTCAATCTGAAGTAAAACGTCCGGATTATGTACGTCAACGCTTAATTCAGGAAATGCGTCTAATAATCTTCCACCCATTTCCATGTTGATTTCCATGGAATCCATCGGGTAATTCTTTCTTGCACGTCTGGCATTGACCTTAAAAGAAAAATGCTTATCCGGGTATGCGGAGTCGAAATACTTAATAACAGTATCGGCAAGGTCATCAAATCCGTTGTCTTCAATCTGTACAACCGGGCAGATACCGATAATACCGAATACGGTCTTTAAGGCTTCTACGGCTTCATCAAAATCAAAATCGCTGACAGCCGTTGCATAGATACGTCCGTTTTCTTTGGTTACTTCAAATTCGCCGTCTGTTTTCTTTAAGGCATAACGAATCTGTCTTACAAGGGCGTCTTCAAAAAGATAACGGTTCTTTCCTTTGACACCGATTTCTCCGTATTTAATCAAAAATGCTTTGTACATAATTCTCCATTCCGGGAACACTTGTGTTCCCTGCACCTGTCATTATTTTGTTTTAGTGTCTTGTATATTTACGCAGTACCGGAAGCAGTTCTTTTAAAGCTTCCAGTGTCATATCCAGTTCTTCCTTTGTTGTTTCAAAGCTGAAACTGAAACGGATTGTGGAATCCAGCAAATCCGGGTCTAAGTGGATTGCAACCAGTGTGTTGCTTAATCCCGGTTTATTGGACGAGCAGGCAGAACCGGAGGATACGTAAATCTTCCTATCTTCCAGCGCGTGTAATAAAACTTCCGCGCGGACACCGCGAAATGATGCACTGACGATATGCGGTGCGGATTCCCGTCCCATACAGCCGTTGATTGTCACGTCTGGAAGCTTTTGCAGTTCTTCGATAAAATAACTGCGCAAATCATACATTTTCTGTATTTTTTCATCGAAGGCGCTGTTATAAATCAGTCCTGCGGCAACGCCCAGTCCTGCGATTCCCGGCACATTTTCCGTACCGGAACGCATGGCTTTCTGCTGTCCGCCGCCTAAAATAATGGGCTTTATCTTTGTTTTTTCTTTCACATACAAAAATCCGGTGCCTTTCGGTCCGTGGATTTTGTGTCCGCTGACAGACAGTAAATCAATATTTAACTTTTTCGGAACAATTTTAAATTTTCCATATGCCTGAATGGCATCTACATGATATACAATTTCAGGATTGAACTGCTTGACAATCTGACCGATTTCTTCAATGGGTTCAACCGTTCCGATTTCGTTGTTGGCATACATTACCGATACAAGAATCGTTTCTGAATCAAGCGCTTCACGCAGGGCATCTATGGATACTCTGCCCTGTGCATCAACCGGAAGGTAGGTTACGCAAAAGCCCTGCTCCTCCAGAAAGTTAAACGGCTCTTTGACGGAAGAATGTTCCACGCTTGATACGATAACGTGATTCCCGCGGCGCTTGTTTGCCATAGCTGTTCCGATAATTGCCATATTGTTGGATTCCGTTCCGCCTGACGTAAAAACCAATTCTTTTTCCTGACATTTCAGGCTTCTGGCAATCGTGGCGGCGGCCTGTTTGATATACTGTTCGGCATCGACACCTTTCATATGCTTAGAGGACGGATTGCCATAATCGTCCTGCATTGCTTTTACAACCGTTTCAACAACTTCTCTGGCACATTTCGTTGTTGCGGAGTTGTCTAAATATGCTTCCATGATTTTCTCCCATGTGATTATTGTTCTAAATGATACATCAGGACGGATAACAGCATCATGCCGGCGGTTTCTGTCCGCAAAATGCGTTTTCCGAGCGTGATGATTTCACAGCCTGCTTCTTTTGCAAGCTCTAATTCGTCCAAATCAAAGCCGCCCTCCGGACCGATAAAAACAGCGATGTCCTGACCCGGGGTAATATTTTCAATAAGCCGTTTGGTCTTTTCCATGCCGTCTGCACATTCATACGGCAGTAACTTTATCTGACAGTTTTCTGCCATTTTCACTGCCTGTGCAAAGGTTACAACATCGGATACCTGAGGCAGGATACTGCGTTTACTCTGCTTTGCCGCGCTTTCTGCAATGGCATTCCAGCGTTTGACTTTCGATTCGGCTTTTTTGGCATCGAGTTTGACAACACTCCGCTTCATGGCAACCGGAATTACTTCAAAAGCGCCAAGTTCAACAGCTTTCTGAATGACCAGTTCCATTTTATCTGCTTTGGGAAGTCCCTGAAACAGATAGATTTTGGAAGCCAGTTCCCTGCCGCGCTCGTCAACCGAGTCAATGTCCGCACGGATATGCTCTTCGTCAATCTGTGCGATATGGCAGGTGTAGTCAATATTATCGCCACTGCTGATTAACAAGGAATCTCCTGTTTTTAAGCGCAGTACATTTTTAATATGATTCACGTCCGAACCTACAATATCAATATAGGTGTCATGAATATGCTCATGCTCTGAAAAAAAATGATACATTTCCTCTCCGTTCCGAGAACATTTTTCTCTGAATCCTGCTTATCTGCGGCGGGCAGTTACGTTGACCCATTCGCCGTCATGATTTACTTCTACAATTTCAAGTTCAGGGTTCTTTTTAAAAGCGTCAACGACTTCCTGCTCTTTGGTGTTGATAATACCGGAAGTGATAAAATATGCGCCGTGCTTCATATGCTGTGTAATTTCTGCAGAAAGCGGCTCTAATACATCGGCTAAAATGTTGGCACATACAATGTCGTAACATTCGTATCCGCATTTGTCCTGAACCGCCTTGTCGTCAATGATATTTCCTTCAATGACTTCCAGCTGTGCGGCAGAAATGTCGTTCTGCTCTGCATTTTCATGGGAAGCAATAATCGCATTCGGGTCAAGGTCTGTGCCAAATGCATGCTTTGCGCCGTATTTTAAAGCAACAACGGATAAAATACCACTGCCACAGCCGACATCAAGGACTTCTTCACCGCCCTTGATATATTTCTGAAGCTGGAGGATCACCATACGGGTCGTTTCGTGAGAACCCGTACCGAATGCCGTACCCGGATCAATGCTTAAAACCGCATGTCCTTTCATTTCTTCTGTTAACGGCTCCCATGTCGGTTTGATATATAAATCACCGATGGTAAAGGTATGCCAGTACTGCTTCCAGTTGTTAATCCAGTCCTTATCTTCTGTCTGGGATTCGGAAATTGTTCCTGCACCGACATTGCAGAACAGGCGCAGTTCTTCCAGACCGTCCTTGACCTTGTCCATAATTGTATTGTCGTCTTCATCGGAGTCAATATAGAAATTGACTTTTGCACTGCCGTCATCCGGCGGTAAATCCGGGATAAAATCGACAAACATCGTCTTTGCTTCTTCCTGTGTCAGCTGTACATTATCTTCAATTTCGATTCCTTCAATGCCCAGTTCTCCGAGCATACTGCTGATAAAATCAACAGCTTCGGTTGTTGTCTGGATTGAGTATTTATTCCACTTCATTTGTTTTCTCCATTCATATAAACATTTACATATGCAGGAAAGCTTCGTAACCTCTGTAGGTTTCGTAAAGGTCTGCCTTGCTGATAACTTCAAACGGTGCGTGCATGTTCTGTACGGCAACACCGCTGTCAACGACATTCATGCCATAATTACCCATAATATAAGCAATGGTTCCGCCGCCGCCTGCATCGACCTTGCCAAGTTCTGAAGTCTGATAGGTAACATTGGCATCATCCATAACCTTTCTTAATGCGGCAAGGTATTCTGCCGAAGCGTCATTAGAACCGCTCTTTCCGCGAGCGCCGGTATATTTCATAAAGACCATGCCATTTCCGAAGAAGGACGTATTTTTCTTTTCGCTGACACTTGCGTAGTTCGGGTCAAATGCCGCATTGACATCAGATGAGAGCATATTGGAAGCGGTCAGTGCGCGGCGCAGCTTTAATTCAGAATACTGTCCCATGCGTTCCATAACTTCTGCTGTCATATTTTCAAAGAAACGGGAGTGCATACCGGTTGCACCGACACTGCCGATTTCTTCTTTGTCGACAAGTACGCATACACCTGTTTTGTCCAGATTATCTGCATTTAACAGGGCGGCTAAGGAAGGATAAGCGCAGACTTTATCGTCATGGCCGTAACCCATAATCATGCTTCTGTCGATACCGTAATCTCTTGCAGGACCGGCAGGAACAGCTTCAAGCTCGGCAGAGATAAAATCTTCTTCTTCAATGCCGTATTTTTCCTTTAACAGCGCAAGAATATTTTTCTTAACGGCTTCCTTTGCATCTTTTCCGTCTTCTTCTTTTTCATAAGACGGCATACTGCCGACAAGAATATCTAAATTTTCACCTTCAATAACTTTGTCGGCCTTTTTGCTCATCTGTTCACCGGCAAGATGAATCAGCAAATCCGATACGCCGACAACCGGGTCAGAAGCATCTTCACCAATGCAGACTTCCACGACACTGCCATCTTTTAAAGCAACTACGCCGTGTAAGGCAAGCGGAAGTGCAACCCACTGATATTTTTTAATGCCGCCATAGTAGTGCGTATCCATTAATACCAGTTCAGAATCTTCATATAACGGCACCTGCTTAATATCAAGGCGTGGGGAGTCGATATGTGCGCCTAAAATGTTCATGCCCTTTTCTAACGGTTCTTTTCCGATGTGGTATAATACAACGGCTTTTTCCTTATTAACCGCATATACTTTATCACCGGCTGACAGTGTCTCATTTTTGGCAATGACATCCTGTAAATCACGGTAGCCCCGTTCTTTTGCAAGCCGTACTGCCTCTTTTACACATTCACGTTCTGTTTTACAGCAGGAAATGAACTGTCTGTACGCTTCAGAAAAATCAAAAACTGTTTTTAAATCCTCTTTGCCATATTTTTTCCATGCGTTTTTTCTTTCCATAATGATTGACTTCCTTTCTAAAATCTTTTTATATATCGAGTGTAATCTGTTCCGATTCGTCCGCTGCCTGCTCCTGTGCCTGCCGTTCATCAGCTTCGACTTCCATCTCAACCTCATCCTTGAACTGCTCTACTAAATCTTCACTGATGACAGGAAGCTCATCAATCGACTGTACACCGAATACTCTTAAAAATTCTTCTGTTGTACCGAAAAGCATTGGGCGTCCCGGTGCATCAAGCCTGCCAAGTTCTTTGGCAAGTCCGAATTCAACCAGCTTGTTTACAGCATGGTCACTGCTCACACCACGGATTTTTTCAATCTCCATTTTGGTAATGGGCTGTTTATAAGCGATAATCGAGAGCGTTTCCAAAAGCACATCGGACAATACATATTTTCGCGGCTGGCTGGCAACTTTAATCAGATTTTCATAATATTCCTGTTTGGTGCATAACTGAAATGCATTCTCCAGTTCAATGATTTTAATGCCGCGGTCTTCCGCTTCGTATTTATCCATCATATTATGTACAATTTTTCTGGTGGTATCCTCATCGTGGTCAATGGCAGCGGCAAGTTTTGATACCTCCACCGATTCTCCCATTGTAAACAGCACCGCTTCAATTGCGGCTTCTGCCTGTTTTAACTCCATTTCCATTTTTTATTCCTCTTCAATATCTTCAATTAAATCCGGGTCTTTTACAACCGTGATTTCGATGTCTGCCATCGTATTTTCCTGCTGTACCGTGACAAAACCTGTTTTAATCAATTCCAGTATGACAAGAAATGTTACAATCACCGAAACTTTTGACGAATTTTTACTTAACATCTGACGGAAGCTGAACTGCTTATGTTCTTTTAAATAAGAACGTACCTGCACCAGTTTTTCTGACATACTGACTTCTTCTTTTTCGATTTTTCCGAATTTGCTCCGGATTGGGTCAATCTTTTCTTCCTGACGCTTTAAAACGTCCTGAAAAATCTGATTGAGCCGGTGCAGTGTTAAATCTCCGATAAGCTCCTCTAAATTGACAGGCGGGCGGTATGCGGCGACTTCTTTTGGAACAGTTGGTTCTTTATAAAAGGCGCGCTCCGCATCAATCTGCCGGTCCTTTAATTCATACGACATATATTTGAAAAGCTTGTACTCCAGCAGTTTTTCAACAAGTTCGGCTCTCGGATCTTCCTCAATACCTTCTTCGTTGACTTCTTTTGGCAGAAGCATTTTAGATTTAATATCCAGAAGGGTCGCTGCCATGACTAAAAATTCACTGACAACGTTTAAATCCTCTTTGTCCATCTGATTGACGTATTCCATGTACTGTTCCGTAATCATTGCAATCGGAATATCATAAATGTTTACTTTGTTTTTATCAATCAGGTGTAGTAAAAGGTCTAATGGTCCCTCGAACACCTGTAATTTTACATTAATTCCCATTATTTTTCCCACTTCTGCGTATACTAATTTTAACCGTACTTTATATTGTAACGAAAACCTGCAACAAATGCAATATTTTTATCTTTATCTTATCCGAAAAATAGTTTATAATAATAAAATCACCGTAAAGAAAGGGTCATTTTATGAGAATTATCTTTATGATTCAGGAAATTGCGCGCAAGCTGACAAAGGATAATCTTACCGGCTATGCGGCACAGTCCTGTTTTTACATTATATTAAGCATTTTCCCGTGTCTTTTGCTGCTGATGAGCTTATTTAAGTTTCTTCCGCTGACAGAAGATGCCCTTTTACTGATGCTCAAAGGTGTAATTCCTGTCCAGCTGGAACCATTTCTGGTTTCCATTATTGAAGATTTATATGATAATTCATCGGCAGCATTAACATCCATTACTACGGTTGCAACCATTTGGGCGGCAGGAAAAGGCTTTCTTGCAATCATGCAGGAATTAAATATTATTTACGATACCCAAAAGAAACGAAACTGGCTGTTACAGCGGCTGATGTCTACGGTCTATACAATTGCACTGCTGGTTTTAATTATTGCGACCCTGCTGCTGCTGGTCTTTGGCAACCAGCTGATCGGATTGATTGAAGTTTTTATTCCTCGGCTTGCAGTGATTTTATCGGCAATATTAAATAACCGTATGATTTTATTTCCGTCATTTATGATTCTGCTGTTTTTGCTGATGTATTTAT
>OAVJ01000537.1_pt1 | contig 22107 bp, 21 predicted proteins | sample 1516901 | NCBI WGS metagenome assembly OAVJ01 (sample SAMEA2580073, study PRJEB22360) | human gut metagenome | biome: human gut; feature: human-associated habitat; material: faeces | place: Denmark | collected 2008/2010 | reverse complement strand
GGCAGGGGGAGGAAAGCGGCCGTTATATGCGGCAAACAGGCATGGGAGGCTTCAAAAGATTATGTGCTCCCGTCCTTGGAGCAGGCAGAGATTATTGTGACAGGGGCGGTGGTTTACGGAAAGGACGCAACTTGGGAAAATGTGAAGCGGCTGGAGAGGGAACCAGCAGTCCAGGAGGCGGATGTAATCCTGGCTGTGGGAGGAGGCAAGTGTATTGACACGGTAAAAGTGGTGGGTGACAGGCTGAGTAAGCCGGTCTACACAATACCCTCCATTGCCTCCAACTGTGCGCCTATCACGCAGATCAGCATCCTCTACCATGAGGACGGATCCTTCCGGGAGATTCTCAAGCTGAAAAATGTTCCTGTACACTGCTTTATCAACCCCAAGCTGACCCTGGCGGCGCCGGTGCGTTACCTCTGGGCAGGCATCGGAGACGCTATGGCAAAGCACGTGGAGTCCGCCTGGTCTGCCAAGGCTGGGGAAGCCCTGGATTATGGCAGTGCTCTGGGAATTACAGCAGGCAGTATGTGCTTTTATCCTATGCTGGAGAAGGCGGAGAAGGCCATGGAGGATGCCGCAAAAGGAGTGATCAGCCGGGAGCTGGAGGAGACGATTTTAAATATCATTATATCCCCGGGTATTGTTTCTGTATCTGCCCATCCGGATTACAACGGCGGTATCGCCCACGCCCTGTTTTATGGCATGACCAGCCGTAAGTGTATCGAGGAGCGGCATCTCCATGGAGAGGTGGTCGCCTATGGAATGCTGGTCAACCTCATGGCAGACCATGACTGGGAAAAGCTTAGCAGGGCCTGGCGGCTTAGCAAAGCTATTAAGCTGCCTGTCTGCTTGGGAGATCTGGAGCTGGATCCCACCGATCCGCTGGAGGATGTGTTGAAGGTGACGATGGAGAATCAGGAGTTAAAGCATACGCCGTATCCGGTAACAAAGGAGATGATCCGGGAGGCTATCACGGCGTTAGAGACTTATCAGGCATAAGGAGAAAGCACAGTGGCAGTGACAATTGAGAATATCAGAGTTATCTGTACGGCACCAGAGGGGATTAACCTTCTGGCCGTGCGGGTGGACACCAATGTGCCGGGCCTTTACGGCCTGGGCTGCGGAACCTTTTCCTATCGGCATCTGGCGGTGAAGCTGGTGGTGGAAGAGTATCTGACGCCGCTTTTAAAGGGAAGAAATGCGGAAGATATAGAGGAACTATGGCAGCTGATGTATCAGAATGGATACTGGCGGGGAGGTCCCATTGAAAACAACGCGATCTCGGGAATTGATATGGCCCTTTGGGATATTAAGGGAAAATTGGCTGGTATGCCTCTGTATCAGCTGTTTGGCGGCAGGGTGCGCGAGGGAGTGCCTGTCTACCGCCACGCGGATGGAAGGGATTTGGAGGAGCTGTGCGAAAATATTGAGAGGTACCGGGAACTGGGTATCCAGAATATCCGCTGCCAGTGCAGGGGATACGGAGGAGAACGTTACGGTGTGATTCCTGAAGCCGCCCCCCAAGGTGCTCTGCCAGGAGTTTACCTGGATGGGGCCCGCTATGTGCGGGACACGGTAAAGCTGTTTGCGGGAATCCGGGACAAAATCGGGTATGACGTCAAGCTGATTCACGATGTCCATGAGCGGGTGGCACCGCCGGAAGCAGTGAAACTGGCCAGGGAGCTGGAACCCTTTGACCTGCTGTTTTTAGAGGATCCGGTGTGTGCGGAGCAAACCAAGTGGCTGCGGGAAATCCGGTGCCATAGTGGGGTACCCATTGCACAAGGGGAGCTGTTCAACCGCTCTATTGACTGGCGGGATTTGATTAGCGGGCATTTGATCGATTACATCCGGGTGCATATAAGCCAGATCGGAGGCATCACGCCTGCGCGCAAGCTCCAGATGTTTGCGGAGCAGTACGGAGTCCGGACTGCCTGGCATGGTCCTGGAGATATGTCCCCTATCGCACATGCGGCCAATGTCCATATCGATCTGGCGGCTAGGAATTTCGGGGTTCAGGAGTGGTCTGGCATTGAGCCGCCCAACTTTGTGATCCAGGATTTAAAGGGTCCGAAAGGTGCGCTTTTGGAGGTGTTTCCCGGGCTTCCGGAATTTAGGGACGGCTACGTGTATCCTAACGAAAGGCCTGGTCTGGGGGTGGACATCAATGAACGGGAGGCAGCTAAGTACCCTTGCGAGAACACGGTGACCAGGTGGACCCAAACCAGAAACCGGGACGGAAGCCTCCAGACGCCGTGAGAATATAGATTATAATTGATGAGGAGTGTAAAGAAAATGGTATACGACTATAAGGAAAAATTCAGTGTCCAGGGAAAGAAGTGCATTGTCACCGGCGGGGCACAGGGCCTGTCCAGAGGTATGGCAGAAGGGCTTTTGGAAAACGGAGCCGAGGTGGTTTTGATGGATCTCCAGAAGGAGAAGCTGGAACAGGCGGTGGAAGAATACTGTAAGAAAGGATATAAGGCCCACGGCGTAGCCGGCGACCTGTCCAAAAAAGCAGAACTGGACCGGATGTTCGATGAGGCTATGGAACTGCTGGGAGGTAAGCTGGATGTTATGATTCCGGCCGCAGGCATCCAGAGACGATATGAGCCATGGGAGTTTCCGGAGGAGATGTGGAACCTGGTGATTAATGTGGACTTAAATCATGTGTGGTTTATGTGCCAGCGGGCCATTCAGGTCATGCGGGACAAGGACACCGTAGGCAAGATCATCAACATCGGTTCGATGAATTCCTTCTTTGGCGGAACTACCGTGCCGGCATATTCTGCGGCAAAAGGAGCTGTGACTCAGCTTTCCAAGAGTATTGCCTCCGACTGCGCGGATCACAGCATTTGCTGCAATGTGATCGCCCCAGGCTATATGGATACGGAGATGTGTGCTAATATGAGCCAGGAGCGCAAGGACGAATGTACAAAGCGGATTGCCGCAGGCCGGTGGGGCAGACCCGAGGACTTAAAGGGTCCCATACTGTTTTTGGCTTCCTCTGCCAGCGACTATTTAAACGGCGCAGTTATCCCTGTAGACGGAGGATTTCTGGTGAAGTCATAGAAAGCGGATTAGGCGAATTTAAAAGTATTGGAAACATGAAATGAGATAACCGAAAGCAAGAAAGGGCTAACGCTTTAGTGCATTAGCCCGTTTTTGTCTGCAAAAGAGAAAAACACAATGAAAGACACGTTTTCATGGCCGCTTATCCCGTCCCGGCCATTTACACATAATCTGTATGATAAATCAAAACCTGGTCAAACACATCCTTATCCCTCATGATACACTTCTCATTTCCCACTGTGACAATGGCGCTGCGCCCCAATATCCTATCAATGACCAGGGCGGCTTCTTTCTGGTGGCAGAGGGCCGCGTTCCTGATGTCTGAAATCATTTCGTTTATTTTGCGGGTATCCATGTTCACCATGTCCCTGCGCATGTGCCGCATGCGGGTGCTTAAGGTTCCGGAGGGCGGAAGGGCCTGGGCATAGGCGTTCAGGATGTAGCCGTCCAGTTCTTCATGGGTCAGCGGCAGTTCCATGAGCTGTGCGCCGGTTGCCAGGAACAGCTTTATCGTACTCCTGACTTCCGGGTCAGCGGTACTCCAGAGGGAGAAATAGCCCGCAGGAATATAAAAATCAATACCGCTGTCATAGGCGCCGCCCTGGTAGCGGATGGCAGGTTTTAAGTATTTATCTGCCGCCGCCATGAGAAAGGGAAGATAACGCCCCTTAAAGCCGGGATTTCCATGGAAATCTCCCATGAGCCGTGTCTCCTGGCAGGAGGCTTCCACGCACACGGCCAGTTTTTGTCTCTGGTCCGGGAGCCAGACGGCCGGAGCAGGAGAGCTGTGCCCTTCCTTAAAACCGGGAAGTCTCCCAAGTATATCCACGGCAGTCTGTTCCAGAGTACCTAATACATCCGGTGAGGCGGCTGCCAGGAATACCAGACCCCGGCGGTTTAATATGGTATGGGAAATGGTTTCAAGTCTGGCAGCTGCCGCAGCCCCGAAATCAGGATCTTCCTTTAACCGATTCAGGACATCCTTCAGAAAATAGTAATTTTCCTGGCTGTTTAACATATTGCGGAACCTGCATTCCTGCCTCATATAGCCTTCGGACAGGCTGAAGGCCAGGGCAGAGGCATTGTCCACCTTGGACTGGTCGTAGTCAGGCAGATACTTTTCCAGGACCTGTATGATGGTATCCGTGTCGCTGTAGTCCCCGCCGCCCATTACATCCAGAAGAAAATCCAGTCCCACCTCAAAGTCCCCGGTCAGTCCGTACCAGAATACACTCATCATGGGATGGTTCAGAGCCCCTGCCTCCTTTGGGGGGTACAGCTCGTCAAAGGTACAGTCATGAAGGTATTCCTGCTCCAGGTTCTTCTGCTGTTCCACCGTAAACCGCTTTGTGTCCAGTTCTGTGAGAAGCATCTGATAGAGGGTGAGGTAATTAAGGTCGTCCTTTTCTATGCCGCTAATGTCAAAGTAGAGCTGGTAGCTGCCCACGTCCCGTGAGGGGGCGGGAGATGTGTAGCATGTGATGGTTCCCCACTGTCTCTTGGTAAACGGACATGATTCAGACGGCTCAGGAAGCTCCCCGGGCCCTATGAGAAAGTCCATATTGCTACGCTCCCTGGAATTCCAGTCATGGAAAGCAGCTGTTTGTTCTATCAGCTGTTTTTGCTCAGCCGCAGTCATGGAAGCCAGTTTTTCCTTAAGGTATTGCTCCTTTTCCTCCTCCATCTGCTCTGCCAGACCCGGAACTGGTTCGGTTACGACAAGGGCGCTGGCTGCCGGTTGAAGGGCAGAGGCAGCCAGCTTCTTTATGATGGACTGGCCGGAATCTTCCTCAAAGCGCCGGAAGGCTTCCTCATAAAGCTGAAAATAGTCGGTCCGGCCTGTAATGCTCCAGTAACGCCCGATTTCCTCAGACAGGTTAAAGCCCAGATGGGGGGCTTCCCGGGTAAGGGAGTCGGAGAGGCGGTTTTCCTTCATGGAAGCCCGGTACAGCTTTGGGGACAGCCCATTGCGGCTTATATCCTCCAGGGCTTTTTTGATAGAGCCTAAAAAGGCCTCCTTCAGACAGGAATCCCCGTTGCGCAGGCGGAATTTTAGGGAGGGATGGGGCAGCAGAGTATCCAGATAGACTTCCATCACATGGTTGATTCCCATTTCCCTGGCATACCTGTGCCAGGGAGAGGTATCGTTATCCAGGATATCCGCAAACAAGTCCCAGTATATGAGTTCCTCTTTTGTACAGTCCGACAGGTCGATACCGTAGTCCATGACAGAGGCGTGTTCCGAGGGACTGCCCTGGTAAGCGGGACTCTGTGCTGTGCAGGTGCGAAAACCTGGTTTTACCGGTTCTTCAAACTCACCGAGGAGGCTGCGGCCTTTTGACGCCGCTCTGGAGAGATGCTCTCTGTCCAGAAAATGCAGTACGGACCTGTAATCCATATTTCCATATAGGGTAATCAGACAGTTGGAGTAGCTGTAGCACCGCTCAAAGGTTTCCCTGGCCTGCTCATAGGACAGTTCCCTGTAATGCAGGTGGGCCCGCCCCAGCAGGTTGGCGGTGCGCGTGTCCTGGTAAAGGGTATGGGACATGGCGCTGTCTGCATTTTCCAGGATGTCGGTCAGATGGCCCCAGTCCTCGCTGAGCACCGTGCCCTGCATGGTAAGGGGGCCCCTGGGGGATGAGAGCTCATACCGTATGGCTTCCCTCAGATAAAAATGTTTGTCCTTCAGGGCATCCGGTTCCTCCATGCAGCACAGGAATACATCCATCAGTTTTACCAGCTGTTCCTGGCTCTGGCTGCACACCGGGTAGCAGGTGAAGGTATTGTCCGTAAGACCGTTCATAAAGGTAGTATAACTTTTGCTGTCCATGTCAAAGAAGATATCCCTGCTGGGATACTTTTGGCAGGAGGACAGAATGAGATGTTCCAGTATATGGGAATTATCCCGTTCATCCAGCTGCGGCGTCCGGTAAATCAGGTTAAAACCCAGTTCCCGGTCATCGTTCTGGATATATAAAAGCTGGGCGCCGCTTGATTCATGATTAAACAGAACGGTCCTGGCGCCCAGCATGTGTATGGTTCCAAGTTCGGTGACGGTAAAACCGCTTATGGTTTCGCCAATCCTTGGCAGTGATGCCATGGTAATCCTCCTTCAATTGATAATCGTCCTGATAAAACCTTTCTATACTATAGCATCAGGCAGATGTATTTTGCAAGAAGGAGCGTAAATTTATGAAAATGTGTTCCCGTTCCACAAGCACCAGGGCCAGCAAAAGAGGAAGGAAATTGAGCCATACCGAGAAAATTCCAAAGATTTTAGTAAAATACCAGCACAGGGCCACACCTATGTGGTAGAAAAACAGGGTAAAGCCGTAGACCCATGCCTTTTCCAGATGCTTTTTATTCCTGTCCGCAAAATAATTTGACAGGGAAGAAATAAACTGTCTCAGGTTATTGGTGGAAAATATGGTGGAGCTGGCATAGCCCTTTACGCCGGTAAAGGAACACCATTGAAAGGCCATGATGAAAAATACGGGATAGAGAGCCATGAGCGGGTCCATGTTCGCCGGAAAAAAGCCCAGGACAGCAATCACGGGAATCTCAGCCAGAATACATATAAGCCGGATGTCTATGGATATGAGACGGGGAATGAGAGTGGCGGCAATGATGGCTGTGATAAAGATAAGAAGAGAACCCAGCCTCAGAAGCAGGCTGGTCCAACTGCCTGATGACAGGTCCAGAATAGAGTGGATCATATTGGCGGTTTGGGCGGATCCGAAAATCTCGCACCGGTTAAGAAGGGCGTAGGCGCCCATGAAACCTCCTGACAGTGACATGATATAATGAATGTATGCTTCTGTTCGTTCCTTTTCTTTCACAATGAAATCCTCCTGTTTGCTCAGCCTTTTTATTGTATCATATTGATTTACCATATTAAAATACATATAATATATGTAGTATAATATCAAAAAGGTATGGTAAAAGATGATGGATCTGAAGGATTTACAGTATTTCCTTGCTGTGGCCCAGGCAGGCACGATAACAGGGGCAGCGGCAAAGCTGTGCATGGCCCAGCCGCCGCTGAGCAGGCAGATGAAGGAGCTGGAGGAAGAATTAGGGACAACCCTGTTTATCAGGGGAAAGAGGCATATCCGTCTTACGGAGGAAGGGATATTCTTAAGGCAGCAGGCAGAAGAGATTCTGTCTCTGATGGAAAAGACAAGGGGACAGCTCTCCAGAATGGGGACCGGGGCAGGCGGACTTATTTCCATCGGGGTAACGGAATCCTGCGGGGCAGGGGTGCTGTCGGATATAATAGAGAGATTTCACAGCGATTTTCCCGGAATCCGGTATAATATCTGGTGCGGGAACGGGGATGAAATCAATGATAAACTGGACAAGGGACTGGTGGACTTAGGAATTGTGAGGGAGCCTTTCAGGACTGAGAAATACGAAAGCGCCCTGATAAAAACCGAATCCTGGACAGCCCTTCTCAGCAGGGAACATCCCATGGCAGAACAGCCGGGAGACACCATACTGCTGTCCGACATAGCCGGCAGTCCCCTTATTATTCCCTCCAGACCGCCTCTGCAGGAGGAGATACGGGGGTGGTTTCACCGGATTGAGCGGGAGCATACTATTTTGTGTACCTATAATACCCTCTCCTGTATCGTGCCTTTGGTGGAGCGTAATGTGGCGGTGGCGATCTGCCCGGAGGCAGTACGGTACTTTACAGACCGGCAGAGGCTGGTATGCAGGCGCCTGACAGAGCCGGAGCATGTGTCCAGACTTTTGCTGGTGCGCCGCAGGAATCAGCTGATGCCTGCGGCGGCAGGATGCTTCTGGGATTTTGCCAGGGATTACTGCGGCTCCTGATACCGGTCCGCAAAGCACAGTCTCGGCAGGCCCATAAGAGGGGCGGCTCCGGCCAGGGTAGTGCCGTAGAACAGGATTTTTTCCTTAAATGGAAGAAAGTCCACGATGGATCCGTTACAGACAGTGCTTCCCGTGCACAGAACCAGGTCTGCCTTACGGCACAGGGACTGGCTGGTCTCAGGGATGCGTCCGTCCTCAATAAGGACCCCGAACCGCTTCCGGCCGATATTGGCCGGGCTTAAATCCGCTGCCCTGACATCATATTCCTTTGCAAGCTGTTCCAGCATGGCGGGCTGGTATCCTATCAGCGCAATGGCAGGGCGGCCGTAGTGTTCAGAGATATAACGGACCACGTCCATGGCGCAGGACTCCGGTCCCTCATTGCGGCAGTGGACCGTGCAGTCCGTCCTGCCTGAGTGTTTCATGACAGCGTTTAGGGCAGCTATGAACAATCCGCGGCTGTAGGGGTCATCTGCCAGGTCCAGGGAGCATATTTCTTCCAACGTGCCGCGATAAGCAGAGGGGGCGTCGGTAAACGCCTGTCCCAGGGAGCCCATGCATTCTGCCTGAACCATCACATCCTTTCCCGTTATGATGGGAAAATCTTTTCGTTTTGTAATGCCGATGGCTTCCTCCGGCGTGAGGGACTTTGTGTTGATTACCACCTGCTCGCCCAGAATTCCTTCCTCTGTCAGAAGCTTCATGAAACGCAACCTTAATTCGCTGTAAAATGACAGCGCATCATTCATATATGTCATTGGACAATCCTCTTTTCCTGTTTGCGCTCAGGCGCAGTTATGATTTGATTTCTTCCCAGAAACCGCTCTACCTCTGCGGAAAAATGCCCGTCCATCAGCCGGGAGGTGTCGGTGACTGTCTGCAGCTCCCCATCCAGAAGGATGGCTGCCCGGCCTGCAAGAGTCCGGGCTTCCAGAAAATCGTGGGTGACGAAGATGATGGTGCAGCCAAAATGCCGGTGAATCCGGCGCAGCTCCTGATACAGGGACTGCCGGGTGGCCGGGTCCAGGGCTGAAAACGGCTCATCTAACAAAAGAACCTGGGGAGCCAGGGCCAGGGCTCTTGCCAGGGCTGTGCGCTGGCTCTCGCCTCCGCTGAGGGTTCCGGGGTACTGGTCCCCTATGTGGGAAATGGACAGCATTTCCATAAGCTCCTGTGCGCGGCTGTCCTGTTCTTTTTTTGAATATCCGTGCATTTTCAGTCCGTAGGAAATATTTTCCTTTACCTTCATATGAGGGAACAGGCCATAGTCCTGATACACAAGGCCCAGCTTTCTCTGAGCGGGAGGTATGTCCCGTATGTCGGTTCCGTCAAGGAGGATGCTGCCGGTGTCACCGGGAAACATGCCGCTGATGGCCTCCAAGAGTACGGTCTTGCCGGAACCCGTGCGGCCCAGGATAGCAAAGATTTCCCCCATTTGGATGGTAAGGGAGATGGGAGACAGTGTAAAACTGCCTCTTTTTACGGAAAAATTGTTGATAACCAGTTGGTTCATCGTATGAACACCTGCCTTTTGTTTCTGTCCGCGGGACTGGCAAGCAGACGGGAGAGAAAGAGAGTCAGCCCGGAAATTATCAGCATCAGCATAGCAGTTGCCATGGCGGCCTGGTTGTCGCCGGTGGATATGCTCAGATAGATGCTGCCGGGCAGTGTTTCCGTCTTAAAACGGGTAATTCCCACCAGCATAAGGGTGGCTCCGAACTCCCCCAGGGCCCTGGACCAGGTCAGGATAAAGGTGCTTACAAGGCTTCTGCGGCAAAGGGGAAGAAGAATGGTCAGAAAACATCTCCAGGGGGAAGCCCCCAGGGTCAGGGCAATGAATTCCATCCGCTGGTCGGATGCCTCAAAGGCAGTGCGGATGAGCCGGATGGCATAGGGGAGGTTGACCAGGATGTGGGCCATGACAATGCCCGCGGGAGAAAACACCACCTTAAAGCCCTGTTCCTTCAGCCATTTGCCGGCCGGTGATGAAAACATGATAAGAAGGCTGAGCCCGAGAAGCAGGTAGGGCAGGGACAAAGTCAGTTCGATGATGATGCCCGACAGCTCCTTAAAGGGCATGGAGGTCCGGGTCAGGGCATATGCGGTGGGAAGTGCCAGGGCCATCACAATAAGGGTGGAGAGACTGGCGGTGGCTGCGCTGAGACGCAGGGCAAAGAGCACTTCCTTCTGGCGGATGGTTCCGGCAAAGGCGGGAATCCCTCCGGCTGCAATCGCGCAGACCGCGCTGCCGATGAAAAAAATCACCAGCAGCGCCACAGCGACCGTCATGGCTGAGAACAGGTCTGTTCCCCTATGCCCCCTATGCCTATTCTGCAATCTCATATCCATACTTCAACCAGATTTCCTGTACGTCCCCTGAATTTAAATAGTCCAGAAATGCCTGTCTGGCGTCGTGATCCGCGGAACAGCTTAAGGAAGCCGCGGGGATGGTTTTTATGTAATCTTCCAAACCGCTGTTATCTACGATTTCCACGCCCTGAGCATCGCAGTTTTCTTTCCAGATAATGGCTGCGTCAGCCTCTCCCGCGGCAATGGGGGTAGCCATCTGGGGAGCCGTGGCAGTGGATGCCTCTATCTGTACCTTGTCAAAGATACCTGCATCAGTCAGGGCCTTTTTGGCAATCTTACCAATGGGAGTTGAGTCTATATCGCCGATGATAAGGGACACGCCCTCTTCTGCCAGACCGGCCAGGGAAGTAATGTTTTTCGGGTTGCCGCTCTGAACTGCCAGCACAGGTATATGTTTTACCAGTGCCTTGCTTTCGGATACATAGGACTCAACTGGTTTCAGCTCCTCGGCTGAACCGGCTATGAACATGTCGCCTTCTTCCGAGGTGGTAATCTGGGACTGGATTTGGCCGGCATTGGCGTATGTCACGTTCATAAGATTGCCTGGCCGCCATTGGCGTTTGTCGCGTTCTTTTCGCAGCCGGTAGCAGCTTTAAAGCTGTCGGCAATTTCCTGGAACGGCTTTGTCATGCCAGCCCCGCAGTAGATCATCAGGGTATGGCCTGTCAGGTCTGGGGTGTCCGGGGCTGATTTGCCGGCATCGCCATCCTCCGGGGCTGATTCCTGTGTCTGCTGCGGGGCAGAGGAACGGGCGGTGCCGGAGGATGCGGCGCCGCAGCCTGTGATAAGGGCAGCGCCTATGGCGCCTGCCAGTAAAATCCCCAATACATTTCTTTTCATAATACGTCTCCTCCATCTGGATAATTATAGTAAACCTATCATATAATGGAAAAGCGTTATTGTCAAGAAAATATAACGGTTAATATTTCCCGCTGACCGGGATTTCTGTTTATTGTTCAGCGCTTTTTTGTATGTCTCCATGTTCAAGCCGGCAGACCACGTCCCCTGTATGGCTTATAAAGGTACGGTCGTGGCTGATGGCCAGCAGTGTCCCGTCGTAGCTCTCCAGCAGATGTTCCAGGCCCTCCATGGTATACACATCCATGTGGTTGGTGGGTTCGTCCAGTATCATGAAGTTGCAGCCCGATACCAGAACCTTGGCCAGGGCGGTCTTGACCTTTTCTCCTCCTGATAGTACACTGACCGGTTTAAACATATCGTCCTTTGTCATATAGAGGTTGGACAGGACGGCCCGGCAGATATGCTGGGGATAGGCCGCATCCTCCGACACATTTTCCAGCACGGTTTTCTTCGGGTCCAGGGTGTCCAGGTCCTGGGAAAAATAGGCGACTCTTGCTTCGGAGGTAATAAAGGTTTCGGGTGCCCTGTCTATCAGGGCTTTGATTAGCGTGGACTTTCCGGCCCCGTTATTGCCGGTGATAAAGGTCCGCCTGCCAGCCTCTATTTCCAGGCTCACGTTATCCAGGACAATGCGCTCCCCGTAACTCACGGTGAGATGCCGGATGGCGGCCGCATTTTTTGCCCTTATTTTTCCTGCATCCGGCAGTTTCATGGACACCTGGGGCAGCTCATCCGGGCGTTCCTTTTTCTCCAGGTGCTCCAGACGGCTCATGACAGCGGTTTTGTTGCTTTGGACATGACCCTGCTGAACCGCGGCCACGCCTTTGTAGAGCATCCACTCGCTGCTGCCCATGCGTTTGGGCGGCTTTGTCATTGTCTGGCTCTTTCTCTGCAATGCATCGGTAGTTCTCTCCAGCCGCTTTTTCTCCTTCTGGTACTGCTGGTATTCAAACTCCTGGAAGCCCCGTTCCCGTTCCTTTTGGGCGGCCCAGTCGGAGTAATTTCCGTCAAAAACGCGGATGTTTCCCTTGTCCAGTTCCCATATCTGATTGCAGACCCGGTCTAAAAGGGTCCTGTCATGGGATATCATCAGGATGGCGCCTCTGTATCCCTTCATCATCTTCTCTAAAAGCTCCACGCCTTCCATATCCAGATTGGTGGTGGGCTCATCGGCAAAGAGAAGGGGCGCCTGGCTGGAAAATGCTGCCCCAATGGCGCGCCTGGTCTTCACCCCCGCTTTTTACCGCGCTGTCGCGCAGCTTTAATTGGCTTAAAAGCCTGGCCTCGGGTTCATCCTCTGTTTCCCCGGTCTGGAGGATCTCAGCAATGGGACAATACCGTTTTACCACGCCCTCGTCGCAGGCGATTCTCCCGGATAGGACGCCTAAAAGGGTGGATTTTCCGGCCCCGTTGCGTCCGATGAGTCCAATCCTGTCCCCGTCCCGGATTTCCAGTTTTTCAATATCCAGCACGGTCTGGATTCCATATTCTTTTTTAACATTCAGTGCATTTAACAACATAAAAAAATCCCTCCTAAACGCACTTCGTTCAGAAGGGATATAAACCTGGCCAGTTGTAGGCAGAAGGAGCGGGAACGTACAGGTCAGGAGCAGCTTACGCGCGCCTGCCGGGACATGCCTGTCCGCTGCAGCGGATGCATATGGATAGACAGATGCACCCCGTTATATAAAAATATGGCCTTATGGAATATGATTCCCTGTATGACTGAACGAAATGACAAAGACACACAAATTCTGCCCGGCTTCCTATTGCCAGGAAAGAGAGTGTGTAAATCATCTGCTGCTGTTCAATCATCTAATAATCATATTTCAGTTAGCCACCTTTCTCTTTACTATATTGTACTTATATCGTGTATTACAGTCCTCAGACCAATTCTGATTATAGGGGATGGGAAATATAATGTCAAGGTGGAAAAAATTATTTTATCTGCATATTTTGTCCGCAGCCGAGTACGGGCTGAGGTTTGGTCTGAGGTCTGGGCGCTCAGGGCCTGTGGCCTCCATTTTGATGCCTGCATTTATAAAATAATCATTAAAACCCTGTCTGTACATTGCTTTCCCATGAGAATTAGGTTATAGTTACTCTCGGATGAATGATCCGCGGCTGCCTGAGAAATATACCTGGCAGCAGGCAGGACAATGGGGAAAGGATTGTTTGCAGATGAATAAAATCAGAGAAAAATTACAGCGTTTCATGATAGGAAGATATGGTATGGACCAGCTTGGCCAGTTTATAATGTATACCGTGCTTGTGTTGATTTTCCTGAACGTTGTTGTCAGGGTGAGGATATTGTCCTCATTCCTGTATATCCTGGAGCTGGCAGGTTTTTTCTTGCTGTACTTCCGGATGTTTTCAAAAAATGTGGGTAAACGCTACCAGGAGAATCAGGTTTATCTGCGCCTGCGGTTTTATGTGACGGAATATTTCAGGAAAATCAAATTCCGTTTCACGGAGGGCCGGAAATACCGCATCTTTAAGTGCCCTGACTGCGGACAGAAGGTGCGCATACCCAGGGGGCACGGGAAGGTCAGCGTTCACTGTCCGAAGTGCGGGACGGATTTTATAAAGAAGAGCTGACGGTTGCAGCACGAAACCGTTATATACCATTGAATTACATAAAAGCGCGTCTGAATGTGGCAGCAATGCATGTTCAGGCGCGCCTTATTTATTTTATCTGATCAGGAAGGCAGGAATGCTCCGTAATGGCCGGAGATATAGCGGGAAGCCCCCTGCCAGTCCCTTTCATCAAGGAAATGATGGGGAATCAGACTGCTTCCAAGGCCGGCTCCGATAAAGCCATGCTCAAAGAAGGTGTGGAGATTATCTCCGCGGACTCCACCTACCGCCACGTAATCCGTATCCTCAAAGGGGCCCTTCAGGCTCTTGATATAGCTAAGGGGAAGATCACCGGCAGGAAACAATTTCATTATACGATAGTTATATTTAAGACATAGTGCCACATCAGATGGTGTCATGACTCCGGGAAGCAAATCCAAATCCTTTTTTCTGAAATACCGCAGTATAGATTCGTCAACAGATGGCGTCAGAAAAAACTGCGCCCCTGCATGCAAGGCTGAATCAATACGCTCTATGGTAGTGGCAGTACCGGCTCCAACTGTAACGGACTCTTTGAAATGTTCTTTTAATGCTGAAATCTGTCCCGCTCCGTCTGGGGTATTCATTGCCACTTCAAAAACGCTGATTCCGCCCTGGAGAATACTTTCAGCATAAGGAATCAGTAAATCTTCCGGGAGATTTCTGAGTATGGCGATAACAGGACATTGATTAAGAATATGCTTCATAGACTGGCCTCCTTTGTGTTATCTTGTAATGGGTGATATATGATTTTGAATATCAATCAGTTCTTTTTTTATCGGAAGCAGACGGAGCTGGGCCCGGTGTGAAACGCCCCCCGGTACCCCCGCCTCTCTGGCCGCAGTCCTTCAATGGCCTTCCATCCAGAATGCCGGACAAAAATCCTGCATTAAATGCATCGCCTGCCCCCACCGGGTCAATACAGACACAGGGATGGGGAGGGATATAACAGTCTTCATTTATTGAATATACATAGGCTCCGGCGCTGCCGTTTTTTAGGGCCAGATAGTCTGTGCAGCCTGATGTGAAAATAATATCTCTTAATGTTTGGGGAGTCCGCTCTCCGTATAACAGCTGTCCTTCATCCAAGCCCATGAATACAATATTTGACTGGGAAATGAATTCTTTTATCAAATCCCGGTAATCCTCCTGTTTCCAGAGTTTCATACGTATGTTAGGGTCAAAGCTAATTCGTACATTCAATGACCGGGCCAGCTCGAATACCCTGCGGGTCAGGCGCAGGCAGGACTGGCTCAGAACAGGAGTAATTCCTGTCATATGAACAATTCCCACATCCTCAAATGATTTTTCTGATATAAGAGTTTCATTCATTTGCGAAGCCGCTGAACCGGAACGGTAATAGAATACCTCTGTCTCCGATGAGGGGTTAAAGCGTTTGGCCATCAGACCGGTTGGGGCATGGGCATCCAGCCTGACATGAGAAACAGATACACCTTCTGCACGTATTCGTGATAAAAGAAATCGTCCAAATTCATCGTCTCCCACACAGCTAAGCCATTCTGTCTGATGCCCAAGCTTGCTAAGACCGATGGCTGTATTGCTTTCGGCGCCGGCAAAGCAAAGACGGAAGTGATTGATATACTGATAGGGACCTGTTTCAGAGGGAACCATGACAGCCATGGTTTCACCGATTGTCAGAATTTTTGGCATATATTTACCTCCCGATGTTTATTCCATAGGACGGGGTCGGATAAAGGCAGACCCCGCTATAGCCGAATTTATGAGAAAGCCCGAGTGCGGAACTGGTAATGAGCTGGCTGAAAAAGCTCAGGCGCTCGTCAGTTATGGAAGTATAAATAGCTGAAATACTGATGGCTCCCATGCAATCCCCGGATTGGTTAAGAATCGGAGCACCAACGCAGAATACCGCTTCATTATCTTCTCTGTTATCAATGGAATAACCCCTCTGTCTGATTTGTTCCAAATCTTCCATTAGTTCATCAAAAGTGGTTTTTGTATTACTGGTTTTCGCGGTCAGCCTTCCTCCGCCTGTAATCTGGCGTATTTTTTCTATTGGAAGGGTTGCCAGAATGGCTTTCCCCAAACCGGTACTGTACATATCATTTCTATCTCCAATCACACATGTGGTTCTGGTAGGGGAACTGCCTTCCTCTTTGTCGAGGTATACAATCATCCCGTTGTTTTCCACTGCAAGAAAAGTGGTCTCCCCGGTCTGAAGGCTCAGCTGTTTCAGGACAGGCCGTGCCTGGGTATGTATATCGGTTCTGCTCAGGTAGGTGCTCCCTATTTCAAAACAGTGTACATCTAAAGAAAAACATTTGGTATCTTCATCCATCTGAACCATTTCTTTATGCACCAGCGTATGGATGATATCAAATACACTGCTTTTAGGAATACCTAAATCTTTGCTTATTGCAGACAGAGTGACCGGTTTTTTACTATGTGACAGATAATCCAATATATCGATCGATCTTAAAACAGCTTTATTTAATTTTTCTTTTTCCATAAAAAACTCCTCTTGCGTCCGGTATTTTAAATGCGCGTCCGATATTACGAACAGCTTACTGCTGTAATTGTAACATATTCACGAATAAAACGTCAATATTAAAAGTGCCAAATATTTAATATTACTGTGTCAATATTTAGAATACCAGGGAGGGGTTGTAATAAACGTGAAAAATAATGGAATAATTCATGAAAATTTGTTTAATATGATTGACATGGGAAATCAATGTTGCTATAATAAAAATGCGAACACCGTCCGTAATACTGAACAAGGAGATTACAGGAGGAGAGAAAATGAAAATTACAAAGCTGGAGACCTTTCACGTTAAGCCCAGGTGGCTGTTTGTGAAGATCTCCACAGATGAAGGAATCTGCGGCTGGGGAGAACCTGTTTTGGAAGGAAAGAGTACAGTAGTGGAGGAAGCGGTACATATTCTGGGAGATGCGATTCTTGGTAAGAATCCGCTTAATATTGAACACTTGTGGCAGGTTATGTACCGGGGATCTTTTTACAGAGGCGGGGCGATTCTCTGCAGCGCCATCAGCGGAATTGAGCAGGCACTCTGGGATATAAAAGGAAAATATCTCAATATTCCGGTATGGCAGATGCTGGGAGGTAAATGCAGGGACAGAATACGTATGTATGCCCACATTACTCCTAACGTGGAAAATCCTACAATCCAGGAAGTGTGCTCCTGGGCCGAAAAGAGAGTAAGGGATGGTTTCCGCTCTTTAAAGACACCTATGTTTGCCCCGGTTCGTCATATTGATACGATGAAAAAGGTAGAGACCTATGTTGAGAAATTTGCAGCGATTCGAAGTAAGGTGGGGATGGATATAGATATTGCCATAGATTTTCATGGCAGGATATCACCTGCCATGGCACCCTTGCTTTGCAGAGAACTGGAACCATTTTTTCCAATGTTTATTGAGGAACCGGTTCTTCCTGAGAATGTAGATGCCATGGTTAAGGTAGCTGAATCCACAGCCATACCGATTGCCACCGGCGAGCGATTGTTTACTACATGGGGATTTAGAGAAGTAATTGAAAAGCAGGCAGCCCAGGTGCTTCAGCCGGATTTAAGTCACTGTGGAGGCATACTGCAGGCATTTAAAATCGCTGCGATGGGCGCCAATTACTATTGCTCTGTGGCACCCCATAATCCACTGGGACCCATAGCACTGGCGTCCTGCCTTCAGATTGATACATGCATTCCTAACTTTACCGCGCAGGAACATCCCACCATGCCGGATGGCCATGATCTTGGCAAGGAGCTGTTTGTTGAGGAATTTGTTATAAAGGATGGGTATATTGATATACCGAAAAAGCCCGGACTTGGCTTTGAAATAGATGAAAATGCAGTGAAAGAATACTCTTATGACGGTCATTACGCATGTCCTGTAGAATTTGATCCGGATGACCATTCATTAGGTGACTGGTAAGGAGGAAAGAGATGAAGATTACAAAATTAGAAACATTTCATATAAGACCCAGGTGGTTGTTTCTGAAAATTACTACAGATGAGGGGATGTGCGGATGGGGGGAACCGGTTATTGAGGGAAGGAGCCGCATTGTTGAAGAGGCGGTTCATGTTTTAGGAGAGCAGATTATTGGACAAGACCCATTCCAGATAGAACATCTGTGGCAGTTAATGTACCGAGGTTCTTTTTATCGGGGAGGTGCCATCCTCTGCAGTGCCATAAGCGGCATTGAACAGGCCCTTTGGGATATTAAAGGAAAAGCTTTGGGAGTACCGGTATGGCAGCTTCTGGGTGGAAAGTGCAGGGACAGGATACGCATGTACGCACATATCACTCCAATTGAAAACCCATCGCCAGCTATTATCTGTCAGGCGGCAAAGGAAAAGGTAGCTCAGGGCTATGATGCGCTGAAAACACCTATGCGAGTACCCGTAAGACACATTGATACCATGAAAACAGTGATAGAGTATGTGGATAAGTTTGCCGCTCTGAGGGATGCTGTGGGAACGGATGTTGATGTTGCCATTGATTTCCACGGAAGAGTATCGCCAGCCATGGCTGATGGGTTTTGCGGGGACCTGGAAAAATCTTATCCGATGTTTGTGGAGGAGCCAGTTCTTCCTGAAAATGTGGATTCTATGGTGCGGGTTGCCAGATCAACAACAATTCCGATTGCCACAGGAGAGCGTCTGTTTACACCGTGGGCATTTAGGGAGGTACTTGAAAAGCAGGCAGCCCAGGTACTCCAGCCTGATTTGAGTCACTGCGGAGGCATTCTTTCTACTTATAAAATTGCATCCATGGCAGCAAATTATTATGCCTCTATAGCCCCACATAATCCGTTGGGTCCCATAGCACTGGCTTCATGTCTGCAGATTGATACCTGTATACCTAATTTTACCGCACAGGAAAATATACGGCTGGAAGATGGTTCGGATTTGGGAGCTGGGTTATTTAAGGAGCCGTTTGAGATTGTGAAAGGCTATATTCAGGTATCAGAAAAGCCTGGCTTAGGATTTGAGGTGGACGAAGATACCATGAAGGAATTTATCTATGATGGTAAATTCACATGTCCGGTTGTCTATTATGAGGATGATAACTCATTGGCTGACTGGTAAAGGAGGAAGACGTGGAGAGACATTTTCGACAGGACTCAATATCAATGAAAAGACTTATGCCATATTTCTTTATAGGACCAGCCCTGTTAGCGTTGGTCGCTCTGGTGGTGTACCCTCTTTTATACGGCGTTTATATCAGCTTTTTTAAAACAAACCTGGCAAACAAATGGGATTTTGTAGGGCTCAAAAATTATATAAGTGTTTTTTCAGACGGTGTATTTGTAAAACAGCTGGGAGTTACATTGAAGTTTACTGCAATTGTCGTACTGGCCCATTTTATTATAGGTATATTTCTGGCAATGTTGTTAAACCAGAGCAGACCTGGAATCACATTTTTTCGTACAATTCTGGTTCTGCCATGGCTTATGCCAGAAGTAGTCATCGCCTTGATTTTTAAATGGATTATGAATCCGTTGTATGGTCTGTTAAACTACGGGATGCAGCTTCTGGGATTATCAGAGGGAGGAGTATCCTGGTTGGGAGATACCAAATATGCGTTTATAAGTGTGGTATTGGTATGCATATGGAAGGGGTATCCTCTGGTGATGGTAAATGCGCTGGCAGCATTACAGAGTGTTTCCACCGATATATATGAAGCTGCAAAGGTAGACGGAGCAAACAATATACAGACATTTTTTAGAATTATTCTTCCGTCTATTAAGCCGGTTCTGGCCACAACGCTGATTTTGGATACGGTATGGTGGTTTAAACATTATACCATTGTTTATCTGATGACAAAGGGGGGACCGGGAAGCGATACATCAATTGTAAGTATTGAGATATATAAACAGGCGTTTGATTATTTTAATTTTGGCAAGGCTGCCTCAATGTCTGTGGTCGTATTTTTTGTCTGCCTGATTATCAGCAAACTTTACAGGAGGTTTTTGGATAATGAAGACTAAAACAGCCCATGGGGGAATGAGGCGTTCGAAATTGTTAAGTGGAACCGCCACGTATCTGATACTGGGATTCTGCGTGGTCATTGTGCTGATACCTATCCTGTGGATGGTGTCAACTTCCATTAAAATTGAATCAGAGACAATTACAATACCGCCAAGATGGATTCCCGAACATCCAACAGCGATGTCGTATATGAGACTTTGGAAGGAGTATCCGTTTCTTACTTATTTTAAAAACAGTATCATCATATCTGTAGGAGCGGTAGTGGTTTCTGTCATGTTCTCATGTCTGGCAGGATATGGGGTCACCAGATTCCGTTTTAAGGGAAAGGAGAGCTTTTTGGGATTTATTCTCATGACGCAGATGTTTCCCTCTATCATGCTCCTGATTCCATATTATAAGGTATTGGATATGTATGGGCTGAAGGACAGTCTGGTAGGTATGATGTGCGTGTACATCTCATTTACAATTCCATTCTGTTCCTGGATGATGGTTGGTTTCTTCAGGACAATTCCGCTGGAATTGGATGAAGCGGCTATTATTGATGGATGTTCCCGATGGAAAGCTTTTTATAAAATCACGCTACCTATGACATTGCCCGGAATATCATCCTCTGCAATTTATGCATTCATCACGGCATGGAATGAGTATATGTTTGCCCAGGTTCTGATTATCTCACCTGAGTTAAAGACGCTGCCCCTTGGTATTGCAGAGCTAAATGGTTTCTATAAGATTTTGTGGAATGATTTAATGGCAGGATCTGTGATTGCGAGCCTGCCATTGATAATTCTGTTCATATTTTTACAAAAATATTTTATCAGCGGTTTAACAGCAGGAGCTGTAAAACAATAAAAGGAGGACGTTTCATATGAAGAAAAGATTTATGAGTATCATTTTGTGTGCAGCTATGTCGGTGACCATACTGTCAGGCTGTTCAGGCGGCAGTAAGGAGGCATCGGAGGCAAAGGACTCGGGTGCGGCACAGTCGCAGGTGGATGAAAGTACAGAGGCCGGCTCGCCGGAAGAGACAATTACGCTGCGTATTTTATCAACATTGGCCACGGAGACAGAAGCTCCGCTGGAACAGGTTTTCTTCATTGCATACATGAAGGAACATCCAAATGTAAAGATTGAACTGATTGGACAGCCGGTGAATGATATGGCGAAAAAAATCATAGCACTAAATACCAGCGGTGATCTGCCGGATGCGTTTTTTATGCCCACAGAGTTCATGTCTCAGGCATACGATATGGGAATCATTGTGGATCATGAAGCCCTTCTGGGAGAGGATTTTATGTCCGCCCTAAATGAGAAAGTAGTGGAATATGGTAAGATAAATAACCAGCTTATGATGGTTCCCTGGCATGTAATACCAGTTGCGCTGATTTACAGGGCAGATTGGCTGGCAGAAGCAGGGATTGATAAAATTGAGACAGTAGATGACTTTAGAAATACTGCTAAGACATTTACCAAAGATGGGCATTGGGGATTTAGTATGGTAGGTACCCAAAATGGTTCAGGGGAGGCCCGGTTCTGCCAATATGTCAGGACCTTTGGTGTAAATGAAGTCTATCAGGATGAGAGCGGAAAATGGGTGTCTGATTTAACTTCAGACAATTATAAAAAGGCATTGCAGTCCTTTGTTGACCTGGCGCTTGTGGATGGTGTGGTGCCTCCGGGACCTACTGAAACCGGCTATCCGGAAGCAGCGGCATACTTTGCAGAACAAAAGACAGGTCTTATGATTTCTGGTTCTAATGCGATCGGTGCAATCATCAGTGCAAACCCTGAATTAGACGGAAAACTGGCCAGCGTACCGTTGCCGGCAGCAGAGAGACATGCGACCAATCTTCAGACATCCGGTTATGCCATAACGACTGCATGTGAACATCCCGACGTAATGGCAGATTATCTCAAATTCATGACCTCGAAAGATCTGGCAGTTGATTTTGGCATCAAGACAGGACGCCTTCCGGTGACCAAAGAGGCTGCCGAAGATCCGGCTTTCCAGACTGATACGTTTAAAGGATTTATTGACTGTATGGAATATGCACTTCCACAGCCAGCATTTCCTGCTTACACGGAAATCCTGGATGTCATGGGAGAATCCTATAATACTATGATGGGCAATAATGTTTCCATTGACGATGCAATGGCTCAGGTTGCCAACAGAGTGGAAGGGATTCTGTCTGAGAATCAATAACGTGAATATCTGGGCCGGGGGTTTGCTCCGGCCCCTTTTCATAGGGGGAATGTCATGTATACTCTTTCAGCAGACTTTGGTACCTCATCTGTCAAAACTGCGGTGATAGATGAACACAGAACTATATTAAAGGCCAGCAGACGCAGCTATCAGTATCGT
>OAVJ01000535.1_pt1 | contig 22191 bp, 19 predicted proteins | sample 1516901 | NCBI WGS metagenome assembly OAVJ01 (sample SAMEA2580073, study PRJEB22360) | human gut metagenome | biome: human gut; feature: human-associated habitat; material: faeces | place: Denmark | collected 2008/2010 | reverse complement strand
GTTTTGACTGTTATTTCTTCGTTAAGGGTATCACGCTTTCGGTGCGGCAGTTTTTTTAGTTGAAACAGTTTCACATTATATATGAAATATTCATATGAAACCATATTGAAAATTCATAGTGCAGTGGTATAATATAATAAAAGGAGTGACGAGCAATGAACATTACCGAATTTGCAAAAGCCGCAGGAGTATCAAAATCTGCTGTGAGCAGATATTTCAACGACGGCTATGTGAGCGAAGAAAAGCGCAGGCTTATTGAAGCCGCCATAGAAGCCACAGGCTATGCCCCGAGCGTTCAGGCGCAGAACGTGAGAACAAGGGTGACAAAGCTTGTGGGAGTTATTATACCACAGCTTTCAAGCGAGAGCTGTGCAAGAGAGGTGGAGGGAATAAGTCAGGTACTCAGTGAGCAGGGCTATCAGCTTTTGCTTGTGAACTCTGCCAACGACCCAAAGAAAGAAGTTGAATATCTGGAGCTTTTCCGAAGCAATCGTGTTGACGGAGTTATCTTTTTGGCTTCTGTTTTCACTCCGCTCCATGACGCTGTGCTGAAAAAAATGCGTGTGCCAGTGGTAATTGTGGGACAGGAATACAAGGGTGCAAACTGCGTTTGTCATGACGATTACAAAGCCGCCTATACCGCAGAGAAGCTTATGCTTGACAAAGGCTGCAAAAAGCCCGCTTTTATCGGGGTTACCGAGCAGGACAAGGCGGCAGGTCAGGCAAGAAAAAACGGGTTTCTCCACGCCCTTTCTGATAACGGCATCAACATTGAAAAGTCTGATATGCAGACGGCTGAATTTAAAATGGACTCAGGCTACAAAAGGGCTTTGACATTACTGAAAAGCAGCAGAAGGTACGACCACATTTTCTGTGCCACCGACAATCTTGCCGCAGGCGCACTCCTTGCCTGCCGTGAGCAGGGATTGAAAGTACCAGAGGATATAATGATAGCAGGTATTGGCGACTCTCAGCTTTGTAAGGTCACGTCCACTCCCCTGACCTCTGTGCATTTTCATTATCGCACCGCAGGCATAGAAGCGGCACAAATGCTGCTCAATTCACTTAAACGAGAAAGCTCTATACCAAGGACACTGACGCTCGATTTTGAGCTGGAAGAGCGTGAGTCTACAGAGAAAAAATGTGAAACTGTGTGAAACCTTGTAACACCGCCTTGCAAGTTTATATTATTTGTCAATAGACAAATGCACTGCCATGGGTTATAATATAGTTAATGAAATCGGTATCACATAAATGATGAAACTGATAAAATAACATAGTTCGGACAAAATAATAAAAAAAGCAAGCAAAGGACGGGATATTATGGATCACAGAAGTTCAGCTCGTGAGATACTTTCTGCTATAGGCGGAAAGGAAAATCTGGTCAGTGCCGCACACTGTGCCACAAGATTAAGACTTATAATCGCAGACAACTCAAAGATACAAAAGGATACCCTGGAGAACATTGATGTTGTAAAGGGTGTTTTTGAAGCTTCAGGACAGCTTCAGATCATCATAGGCACAGGAACGGTAAACAAGGTCTATGACGAATTTATTGCAGAGGCAGGCGTGGAAGCCTCTTCAAAGGACGAAGTCAAGGCTCAGGTGGCTCAGAAGCAGAACTGGTTCAAAAGACTTATCAAAACTCTCGGCGATGTATTCGTACCTATAATCCCTGCTATCGTTGCAGGCGGTCTTATCATGGGAATAATGGAAGCCTTGAATTTCATGGCTTCAAACGGCTTTATCTCCCTTGACACAAATGGATATGTTTTCACAATATTCAAACTGCTTTCAAATGCAGCGTTCACATTCCTGCCGATACTTATTGGCTATTCTGCAACTAAGGTGTTCGGTGGCAACCCTTATCTTGGTGCGGTAATAGGAATGTTCCTTATCCACCCTGACCTGCAAAACGCTTGGACAGTTTCCACAAACGGATATGAGCAGACTTTCTCCATATTTGGTCTGTTCAACGTTCACATGGTAGGTTATCAGGGTCATGTAATACCTATCATAATCGCTTCGTTCATTCTTGCAACTATGGAGAAAAAGCTTCACAAGAAAGTGCCTGACATTGTCGACCTTTTCGTTACACCTCTTGTGAGCCTTACAGTAACAGCTTTTCTCGTTTACACCTTTATCGGTCCTGTATTCGTTGCCCTTGAAAATGGCATTATCACAGGCGTTCAGAAGCTTATCACTATCCCATTCGGCATTGGTTCGTTCATAATGGGCGGTTTCTATTCAACAACAGTTGTTGGCGGTATACACCATATGTACACTGTTATCGACATTGGTCAGCTTGCTAAATATGGTGCGACATATTGGCTGCCTCTGGCATCTGCCGCAAACATGGCTCAGGGAGCCGCCTGCCTTGCAGTGGCAGTAAGAAGCAAGAACAATAAGATAAGATCAATGGCTTATCCTTCTGCTCTGTCTTGTATGCTTGGCATCACAGAGCCTGCAATATTCGGTGTAAACCTTAGATTTGTAAAGCCTTTCATATTCGGTTCTATCGGCGGCGCTTGCGGAGCAATGGTCGCTTCTATCCTCCACCTTGGCGCAACTGCAACAGGTGTAACAGGAATATTTGCAATACTTCTTACACTCAACCACCCAGTGAAGTATATAATATCAATGGCTGTAGCAATGGGCGTTGCATTCACTCTTACTTGGCTTTTCGGCACGAACAACGAGCAGATAAAAAACGAGAACAAGCCTTCCGAAAACAAGACAGAAAAGGCTGAACAGTCTGCACAGGCTATGGAAACAAAGGCTGAAAATGCAGACGTAGCAGATGACGGCATTATCACAGCTCCGCTTAGCGGCAAGGCTGTAAAGCTTGAAAACGTTCCTGACCAGACCTTTGCGCAGGGGATACTTGGTCTTGGTGCGGCAATAGAACCTACTGAGGGCAAGGTCGTTGCACCTGGCGACGGCAAGGTCGAAACGCTTTTTGACACTTTCCATGCAGTTGGTTTGACACTTGACAACGGCAAGGAGCTTCTTATCCACGTTGGAATAAACACTGTTGAGCTTAAAGGCGAGGGCTTCAAGGCTTACGTTTCTGAGGGCGACAGAGTAACAAAGGGACAGACGCTTCTCACTTTCGATATGGACTTTATAAAGAACAAGGGCTATCAGACTATCACACCTGTTCTTGTGGGCAATTCAGACGAATTTGCCTCCGTTGAGGAGCTTGCAGAAGAAGGCACAGAAGTGACTATAGGAGATAAGCTAATAAAGGTAAACGCATAAAGTACAGACAGACCGTCAATAATTATAGTCAACGCATCAAAAGGAGAGGATATAAATGGATAACAAAGAAAAACTGGAAAACAGAGAAAGAATAAAGAACGCAAAATGGCGTCAGAGATTTCATATCGAACCGCCTGACGGTTGGCTCAATGACCCGAACGGTCTGAGCTTTTACAAGGGCGAATATCATGTTTATTTTCAGTACAGCCCAATTGCCGCTGACGGTCACACGCCAAGAGGCTGGGGACATTATCACGGCAGCGACCTTATGCACATGACTTATGACAGAGCAGTTATGATGCCTGACATTCCTGAGGACAGCCATGGTGTTTACTCAGGAAGTGCCATTGAAAATGACGGTGTTCTGCATATTTTCTACACAGGTAATGTGAAGATGATAGGCGATTATGATTATGTCAAAGCCGGCAGAGGTGCAAACGTTATCCACGTCACCACCACAGACGGAAGCAAAATGAGTGAAAAGCAGGTACTTCTCAGAAACAGCGACTACCCTGATTTCTGCTCATGCCATGTGAGAGATCCAAAGGTGTGGAAAGAAGGCGACATATGGAAAATGGTGCTGGGTGCAAGAACTCTTGACGACAAGGGATGTGTGCTTGTATACCAATCTGACGATCTTATAAACTGGAAATACACCGGCAAGGTATACAAAGAGGGCTACGGCTATATGTGGGAATGCCCTGACTATTTCGAGATAGACGGCAAGGGCTTTTTAAGCACCTGCCCGCAGGGTATGCCTCACTATGAAACAAAGTGGCAGAACCTTAACGAATCAGGCTACTTCCCTGTTCAGGGCAAGCTTGAGGACAGCGTTCTCGGTGACTTCACCGAGTGGGACATGGGCTTTGACTTCTATGCACCGCAGACGTTCCTTGATCCACAGGGCAGGAGGATACTCATAGGCTGGCTTGGCATGGATAAAAAGGGCTACGGCAATGCCACAACTGAGCTTGGCTGGCAGCACTGCCTTACCATACCGAGAGTTGTAACTATTGCACCCAACGGCAAGCTCAGACAGCAGCCTATAGCTGAATTTGACGAGCTTAAAAGCAACGCACGCCGTCAGAGCAGCGGTCAAACTGCAGAATATCCTCTGCCATTTGAACTTGACGGTGAGCCTGCGGATAGCTTCAGCATATCCCTTGACGGCAAGCTGGAGCTTGGCTTTGATAAAGAGAAAAAGCTCTTTACAATGAGATTTACCGATGAAAAATACGGCTGTGGCAGAACGGTAAGAAATGCAGAGATAGACAGCGTGAGAAACATAAGAGTTATCGCAGATATGTCAAGCATTGAGGTATATATCAATGATGGTGAAACTGTGATGTCAACAAGAATATATCCCGATAATGACAGAGTAAAGCTTAAAGTAAACGGCTTTGAAGCACAGGTTTGGGATATCTGAGAGGAGGAAACTGCAATGGGAAACACACTTTTTGCCATAGGCGAAGCACTGATAGATTTTATTCCTGCACAGACAGGCTGTGCCTTTGAAGAAGTAACGGCTTTCAGCCCTAAAAGCGGCGGAGCGCCTGCAAACGTCTGCGGAGCGTTCACTATCCTTGGTGGAAGCTCGAAATTTATCACTCAGCTTGGTGATGACCCATTTGGAAGAAAGATAGCAGGCGACCTTGCAAGGGCTGGAATCGACACTACCCTTGTGAGCTTCACCGACAAGGCGAACACAGCTTTGGCTTTTGTGAGCCTTGAAAATGACGGCAACAGGACGTTCTCATTCTACAGAAAGCCCTCCGCAGATATGCTTTTTTCAGCGGAGCAGGTAAAAGAGGAATGGTTTGAGGACGCATACGCACTGCATTTTTGCAGTGTTTCCCTTGGAGATTTTCCGATGAAAGACGCACACCAAAAGGCTATCGCCTATGCACGTCAAAAAGGCGCAATGATAAGCTTTGACCCTAATCTGCGTTTTCCTCTTTGGAACGACAAGAAAGCTCTGCATGATACCGTGAATGAGTTTATACCAATGGCTGACATTGTGAAGATATCAGACGAAGAGCTTGGATTTATCACAGGTGAAAGCGACATCAAATCCGCTCTGCCAAAGCTTTTCACAGGCAATGTGAAGCTTGTGATATACACCTGCGGCTCAGAGGGGGCATATGCTTTCACAAAGAACGCTCAGGCATTTGCAGAGAGCGAAAAGGTGAAAGCCGTTGACACAACAGGTGCAGGAGACGGATTTATAGGCTCGTTCCTATATGCACTAAAAACTCTCAGCGTGACCGCCGAAAGCCTTTGTGACCTTGACGATGCACAGCTAGAACGCTGTATAGCGTTTTCAAATAAATTCTGCGGTGAAAGCGTTAAACATCAGGGCGCTATCGACTCCTACAGAAAAATAGAATTTATATAAATTTGCATAATAATTATCCTTTAATAATACATTTCCTTAAAACAAAGCCTTCCCCTTTTGGGAGGGTTTTTGTTTTCTGCAAAATTTCACAAAACATTTTGCAGTATATGTAGGGGACGGCGCCCTCGACGTCCCGCTTTTGCGTTTTTGAAAGGCTTGTTTTTAACACGTTTTAGCATAGTAATATGATACTTTGTGAAAATTTGACAAAAGCCACGATATACTATATAATAGAGATTGTATGACTATTTTTACAGGAGAATTATTATGAACGAAAATAAAAACAGAGCAACCTTTCAATCACGATTGGGATTTATACTTGTATCCGCAGGGTGTGCCATTGGTCTTGGCAACGTGTGGAAATTTCCATACATTTGCGGACAAAACGGCGGCGGAGCTTTTCTGTTCCTATACCTTATCTGCCTTGTGCTGTTGGGTCTTCCAATACTCATATGTGAATTTGCCATAGGCAGAGGAAGCAACCGAAGCCTTTCTCAGGCTTTCAACCGACTTGAAAAGCCCGGTAGCCGATATCACTGCACAAAATACACGAGCATTGCAGGAAACTATCTGCTCATGATGTTCTACACCATGGTCACAGGCTGGATGTTATACTACGCTTTCAAATACGCCACTGGCTCGTTGGACGCTTCAAGCACAGCGGCAACGGCTGAGGCTTTTAAGGATATGCAGGCTTCCCCGTGGCTCATGCTCATATTCTCGGCTATCGTTATCATACTTTGTATTGGTGTTTGCGCACTGGGATTGCAAAACGGCATTGAAAAGGTAACGAAAATTATGATGATACTGCTTATGGCGCTCATGGTGGTGCTGGCGGTGAACTCTATCAGGCTGAAAGGCGCTTCTGAAGGGCTTAAATTCTTTCTTGTGCCGGACTTTGACGTCTTTAAAGAAAAAGGCTTCACATCAGTGCTTTTCGCCGCAATGACGCAGGCGTTTTTCACACTAAGCATAGGCATAGGCACAATGGAGATATTCGGAAGCTATTTGAAAAAGGACCGCACTCTTGTAGGCGAGTCTGTGAACGTTATCGTTCTTGACACTGCCGTGGCCGTCGTTGCGGGACTTATCATAATCCCTGCCTGCTTTGCATACGGCATCGAGCCTGACTCAGGTCCGTCACTGCTTTTCATCACTCTGCCTAACGTTTTCCACCATATGGCTTCAAGCCGCTTGTGGGGAATATTCTTCTTCATCTTCATGTCATTTGCGGCGCTTTCCACTGTTATCGCAGTGTTTGAGAACATTATCACAATGTCGGTGGAACTGTGGGATTGGAGCAGAAAAAAATCACTTATTGTAAACCTTGTGATGATACTTGTGCTTACAATGCCTGCTGTGTTTGGATTTAACCTGCTGAAAAATATCCAGCCAATGGGCGCAGGTTCGACTATCATGGACCTTGAAGACTTCTTGGTATCATCGAATCTTCTGCCACTTGGCTCTCTTGTGGGAGTGCTTTTCTGCGTTCGCAAAAACGGCTGGGGCTGGGAGAACTTCATCAAGGAAGCCAACACTGGCAAGGGCAAGCATATCCCTAACGGACTTCGCAGCTACATGGCCTACGTTGTGCCTGCACTTATATGCTTCATCTATCTTAAAGGCTACTATGACACATTTTCAAACAGAAGTCTGCCTGTTCTTATTGGTTGGATGTGCTTTGCGGTGATACTTCTTGTGCTGATATTCTGGGCAGCTTTTTCAAAAAGTAAAAAAATATTGAAAAAAACCTATTGACAAATAGAAAATTTGGCTATATAATAAACCTTGCGTGATGTTTCACGAAAAATCGTATAATGATAAACGCTATAAAAATAAACTAAAAGGTGGTGGGTGAAATGAGAAATATTCTTTTTGATCTTCTAAAGACTAACGAGAATATAAGCCTTACAAATAATGTAAGTTCGATGTGCCTTTCAGATGTCATTTTGCCTGCCCTTATTACCAAAAGCTAATGAGATTTTTATCAGCTTTCTGGATATTATACTGCAGAACTATTGCGACCTCTGATATCAGGTATCAGAGGTCTTTTTTTGACCTGTTATAGGCAGTTACATTATGCGAATTTACAGAATTATATCGGAAGAATATGAAATTTATCCCGAAAAGGAGGGAATACATGAAGTTTTTTGATGTTTTGCCACAGCTTGCAGAAAACGAACTGCTAAAGCGTGGAGTTATGACTGACGAGCTGCTTTACTGCGTAAAAGCTGACCTTGACGGTGAGGGCGGATATGTGGACGTATACATAACTTTCACAAAAGACACCCTTTGCATACTCCGTGGCTATGAAGAATACGGAAAAATGAAGCGTGGGCAGAAGAGAAAAAATCTCGTAAGCTTCACAGTCTCAGGCTATGATGAATACCCCATAGACAGCATTGAAGAAATGTATGTTGACCGCTATGCAAATTCCGCAAGACTTATGATAAAGGACAAGTCCGGCAAGGAGTTCCCTATAGCGAGGTTCTCACTTGGCTTTGCTGATAAATTTGAGAAATTCAGCCAGCGTGTGAACTGCACAGCCAAGAACGAGCCTATTGACGACCGCCTGCTGGAAGGAGTAAAGACCCACTGCCCTACCTGCGGTGAGCCTTATCCTGACCCTAACCGCCCTGTCTGTCCGAGATGTGTAGACAGACGCTCGGTGTTCAAACGCCTGCTTTCCATGTTCGGTGAATTTAAGGGTGCGGTATTTCTCATACTGCTCACCATAGTTTTAAGCAACGTTTTTGCCATACTTTCGCCGATATTCGGCTCTCAGATGCTCTATGATGATGTGCTTGCAGAAAACGGAAAATACTATGGCAAGATACTCATGATAGTAATGCTCATCGTGGGCATAAACATTGCAGGAATGATAATGCGGATAATTTCAGGCATTATAACCTCAAAGGTCGTGCCTGTTGTTACGCACCGGCTTAGGGTGAAGATATTCTCCTCAATGCAGCGGCTTTCCCTTGACTTTTTCACAAGCAAGCAGACAGGCTCGCTTATGTCCAGGGTCGACAGAGATAGTCAGAACATCTACTGGTTTTTCACGGATATAGTACCGTATGGACTTACAAACGTGGTAAAAATAGTGGGCATTGCGGTGATAATGCTCACAATTTCGCCACTTCTGTCACTTGGTATAATCCTCACTATCTCGGTGATAGAGATAGTTCAGCACCAATTTTACAAAAGCCAGCGCAAGCTTTACCGCAAATATGACGTTGCAATGCGTTCTGCAAACTCGGTGCTGTCTGACGTTATGAACGGTCAGCGTGTGGTAAAGGCTTTCGCCCGTGAGGACAGAGAGATAGAACGCTATAGAGTGAAAAACACTGACGCATTTTTGATAAACTCAAGGATAAACTCACGAATAGCAAACACTATCCCTGTTATATGGACGTTCTATAGGATAGTGAACAAGCTTGTTTTCTGCCTTGGCGCAGTGCTTGTTATAAAAGGTCACATACTATTCGGCGCACTTTCAGCACTTATTTCCTATACCGAAATGGCTATGGACCCTATCAACTTTTTCACATGGATAGGCGACCGCTGGGCAAAATGTATGGACGCTGCATCAAGAATGTTTGAGATAATGGACGCTCTGCCTACTGTAAAAGAGCACGAACACCCTGTTCACATGGAAAACATGAGGGGCGATATTGAGCTTAAAAATGTATCCTTTGAATATGAAGCAGGACACCCTATCATAAAGGATGTTTCTTTCAAGGTGCAGGCCGGACATATGTTTGGAATCGTTGGTAAAACAGGCGCAGGAAAATCCACTATCATAAATCTTATGGCAAGGCTTTATGACGTAACAGGCGGTGAGATAACCATTGACGGCGTGCCTATCAGAAAGATAGCTTTTGACGATCTTCGCCGTAACATAGGCATAGTTTCTCAGGAAACTTTCCTTTTCATAGGGTCGATAGCTGACAATATCCGCTATGCAAACCCTGACGCCACCATGGAAGAAGTTATCGAAGCGGCAAAGTCCGCAAACGCACATGAGTTTATAACAAAGCTCCCTGAGGGCTATAACACTAAGGTCGGCGAGGGCGGAATATCCTTGTCAGGCGGTGAAAAGCAGAGAATATCTATCGCAAGGGCTATCATTCAGAAGCCTAACATACTTATCCTTGACGAGGCGACCGCTTCCATGGACACAAGGACAGAGCGAAAGATACAAGCCGCTATCGACAATCTGAAACAGGGCAGGACAATAATCTCTATCGCACACCGCCTTTCCACTCTCCGTGACGCTGATATGCTCTGCGTTATCGAAAATGGTGAGCTTAAAGAAATGGGTACACATGACAAGCTCATAAAAGAAAAAGGCAAATATTTCGAGCTTTACAAGCTGCAATCTGAAGCATTGCAGTTCATAAACGAATAGTAAGGAGATGAACACAATGGCTGAAAATATTACCGCTGAGCAGGAGGTTTATGAGGTCGATAAGCTGACCTTGCTTGACTGCAAAAAGATACGCCTTGCAAAGGAAGAAAGCGGTTTTCTTACCCTCAATTATGAGGGTAGGACTTATCACAAGGTAAACCCCACAAGGCTCATACCATTTTACTCAAAGACCACCTACATAAGCCTTTCATACGAAAATTCCGAAAAAGAATTTCGTGAGATAGGCGTTATAAAAGATATGGCGGAGCTTGACGGTGAGCAATACAGGCTTCTTGACAGCTATCTTGAATACAAATACTATATGCCTGAGATAACAAAGGTCTACAACATAAAGGATAATATGCGTGGTGCGATCTTTGTAAAGGCTGACACAACTTCGGGACAGAAAATTATCTGTATCCGTGACTGGTATCAGAATTTCAGAATGATAGGCTATGATTATCTCTACGTCAACGACGCAGACGGCAACAAATATTTCTGCCCTGACATTCACAAGCTTGACAGAAAAAGCCGTCAGGTGCTTGAAATGTACACCTAAAAGGTGTCAGACCACACTGAAAGGAGTGTGAAAATATGGATCTAAAAACTTCCCTGCCGCAGAATGCCCCGGCAAACATTGTTTACTCTCTGCCCGCAAACTTCACCTGTAAGGGCGATAAAATGGACGGACATTTCTGCGTGACAAAAGAAAAGATATACATTTACAACGGCAGTGAGATAACACTTGAATACAGCATAGACGATTTCTCCGAGTTTGAGTGCAAACAGCAGATAGGCACTTCAATGGCTCAGGGAACGCTGAAAAGCGGTGAAACTATCTGCTTCTGCGGTTTTTCGCAGGATCAGTTTCTTAGATATGCAGAGCTTATGAAGCTTCTTGACCACTGTTTGCGCACAGGCGAGCTTATGGAGATAACTGACACGGAAGAGCCTGTCTGCCCAAAATGCGGTCTGCCGCTGGAGGGCGCAAAGGAATGTATCTACTGCACAGGCAAGGGCAAGACAATGGTCAAGCTCATAAAACGCATTGCGCCATACAAGAAATATTTTGCGATCGCAGTTATATGCACGATACTTTCCGAGCTTATATGGGTGCTTGCGCCATATCTTGACAGAGTTATAATCGACAAGTATGTTACCCCGAAAAACACCCATTGGGCAGGCCTTGCAGGAGTTATCATCACTATCGTCACCCTGCTGCTTTTGGCAGGAGTGTTTGAGTTTTTCAACATGAAAAACAGCTTCAAGGTCGCACTCAATCTGGGACGTGACCTTAGGCAGGAGATATTTGAAAAGTCACAGCAGCTTTCCATGAACTCCATATCAAAGCGAACAGCAGGCGAGCTTATCAACCGTGTTTCAAGCGACGCCGCAAAGCTTGAGGACTTCATCACTGCAAACGGCAAGGACGCCATAGTAAAAATACTTTCACTTGTGATAATAGGCATACTGCTTTTTATCATGGACTGGCGGCTTGCGCTTATGACAGTTTTGCCTGTACCGATAGTTTTCATAATAGTGCAAAAGCTTTTTGACGCCATGGCGATACGCTACACAAAGGTATGGAAAAACGGCGTTTCTCATGGAGAAACTTTGCATGATATTTTAAACGGCATAAGAGTTGTAAAGTCCTACGGCAACGAGGTAAGGGAGATACAGCGCTACACAGAATGTTCCGAACGCTGGGCGAAAAGCTGTGTTCGTGCGGAAATGATGTGGTATCTCACCATTCCTGCCTCAGAATTTATCCTCACCATTGGTAACTTCTTCGTACTGTATTTCGGTGGAAACATGATTCTCGACCACACCATGACATTAGGTCAGCTTATACAGTTCACCACCTACGTTGCAATGCTTTACGAGCCTATACGCTGGCTCATACAGATACCGAGAAATCTTGCGGACACCTCAGTTTCCGCAGGCAAGGTCTTTGAGATACTTGACGAGGACACTGACGTTCGTGATTGTGATGACCCCATTGACCTTGACATTCAAGGCGATATCGAATTTGACGGCGTTTATTTTGGCTACAAGGTATACAATCCTGTGCTGAAAGACATAACCTGCAAGATAAACAAGGGCGAAATGATAGGCATTGTGGGACACTCAGGTGTGGGAAAATCCACAATGATAAATCTTATTCTCAGACTTTATGACTGCACACAGGGAGAGATACGCATTGATGGTGTGAACATAAAGGATATCGCACAGCACAGCCTGCGTTCACAGGTGGGCGTTGTGTTGCAGGAAACTTTCCTTTTTGACGGAAACGTACTTGAAAATATAGCATATGCAAAGCCTGACGCTACCTTTGAGGAAGTAATAAGGGCAGCGAAAATTGCGAATGCACATGACTTTATCACAAAGCTCCCTGACGGCTACAACACCCGAGTGGGCAACAAGGGCTATCAGCTTTCGGGTGGCGAACGTCAGAGAATTGCCATTGCAAGGGCGATACTCCATGACCCTAAGATAATAATACTTGACGAGGCGACGGCTTCTCTTGACACTCAGACGGAGAAGCAGATACAAGACGCTTTGGGCAAGCTCACAAGGGGCAGGACGACAATTGCCATTGCTCACAGACTTTCCACCCTCAGCAACGCCGACAGGCTTATCGTCCTTGACAAGGGCAGACTTGCAGAGTTCGGCACTCACGCTGAACTTATGCAGAAAAAAGGCGTATACTACAAGCTTGTTATGGCTCAGCGCCAGACCACAAAGATGAAAAAAGTTCAGCCGCAGACCTGTTAAGCACTTGACATTATCACGGCAATGTGGTAAAATACAATAGTAAAATCTCATATTGGGGAATGATGTTCTCCCCTGGGAAACCTAAACCGCTTATTAAGCTGATGACTTCTGTTTTTACGCAGGAGTTGTCAGCTTTTTTGATTTTTGGGAGGTATAATTATGTTATTTTCACTGGCTGTGATCTTTCTTGTGGGGCTGTCAGCCGCCGCCATTTTTCAGGCTATCGGTCTGCCGAGGATAATCGGTATGCTTGCAACGGGCATTCTCACAGGCACTTACGTTCTCAATCTGCTCGACCCTAAGATTCTTGGGATATCCTCAGAGCTGCGGCAGATCGCACTTATCATAATCCTTATAAAAGCAGGACTTTCCCTGAACCTGTCTGACCTGAAAAAGGTGGGCAGACCTGCGGTCATGATGTCATTTCTGCCTGCAAGCTTTGAGATACTGGGATATTTTATCCTTGCTCCGCTGCTTCTTGGGATAAACCACACTGAAGCCGCTGTTATGGGTGCGGTGCTTGGTGCGGTATCCCCTGCGGTGGTAGTGCCAAGAATGGTGAAGCTTATGGAAGAAAAATACGGCACTGAAAAAAGCATACCGCAAATGATACTTGCGGGAGCTTCATGCGATGATATTTTCGTTATCGTGCTGTTCTCCACATTCGTAACAATGGCGCAGGGCGGCTCTGCAAAGGCGACGGATTTTCTCAATATCCCTGTGTCAATAATCCTCGGAGTGCTTCTCGGCTCGCTGTCAGGGTTTGTGCTTTTCTATATTTTTGAGATATCCTACCGCAAAGGTAACAAAATAAGAAACAGCACAAAGGTCATCGCTATCTTGGGCTTGGCATTCCTGCTCATGTCAGTGGAAACATTTTTGAAGCCTTATGTGGCTGTATCGGGACTTCTTGCAGTTGTGGCAATGGCTTGCGTGATAAAAATAAAGGCTGACAAAAGCGTGTCTGCAAGGCTTTCAGAAAAGTTCGGCAAGCTTTGGATAGCCGCTGAGGCTGTGCTTTTTGTCCTTGTTGGTGCGGCAGTGGACATACGCTACACCCTTACGGCAGGTGTGGCGGCTGTGCTTCTTATTTTCGGAGCGCTTATTTTCAGAGCCGTGGGCGTATGGATATGTCTTCTCGGCACGAAGCTGACCCTTAAAGAAAAGCTTTTCTGTGTAACGGCATATATGCCAAAGGCGACAGTTCAGGCGGCTATCGGCTCAGTGCCGATGTCACTTGGTCTGCCCTGCGGAAAGATAGTGCTTTCTGTGGCTGTGCTTGCGATCCTTATCACAGCACCCCTTGGTGCAATAGGCATTGACCGCAGCTATAAAAGGCTTCTTGCACATGAGGAGTAAAAGGGCGTAAAATAGGCGATTGTGGCACTCTCTGCACATTTTATGAGGGAATAATTTGAGCATTTGCACATTTCACGAAATATTCTGATCACATTGCATAAAAAAATCGGCATGACCAAATCAAGGTCATGCCGATTTTCATTTCCCTACCCAATCTACAGTTGATGCAAGGTGGTAATAAAAATTTGTTACGATACGCATGTTACGTTGCTGGCAATGCGTTGTCAAATGAGGACTTGAACCTCTGAAACCTGCCCGAAGTTTCTGTCCATAATCAGCACATTCTCTGCTGATAGAGATACATCCACCCTGTAGATATCCCACCCATTTCATCACACCAGCTCTGTTGTCCAGTTCAGCTCCTGAATTTTCTCGTCCACAGTTCTCAGTTCTTTTGCAAGACCGTCAACCGTTTTCTGTATCTCTGTCACAGGCACAGTGCTGACTATTTTTATCTCTGTTCTTGTCATTCTTGTGACACGGTCGCTTGCGGTATTCAGAAAATCCCGCAATACCCTTACCTTCTTTTTCAGACAATCTCTGTGTGCAAGAAGCTCTGTGATAGTCTTGCCCTCGTATACTGTTCCGCTGTTGGTCAGATTTATCCTCGCCACCAGGTCTTCAAGACGGACTATCAGCCTGTCAAGCTCCTCCATAAGAGCCTTTGGGTCTTCCGCAGGAACATCGCCCTCCTGCACCTTTGCGTTATTGTCAAGTCTGACTGAGATCGTGTTTATTCTGTTCTGGATATCAGAACGTTCAGCCAATGCAGTTGCAAGTTTCATATAAATTACCTCCTATCCTTTGACAACGCCCACTGTGAAAAGCTTCTTTATAGGGGTGGTCAGGTCACTTTGATTTTTCATAACAACATCTATATCCTTGTAAGCAAAGCGGCACTCCTCAGCCACGTCTTTCTTACTGGTCTTTCCAAGCACCACGTTTCTTTGCCTCAGGTCTACCATAACAGACTCAACGGAGAATTTCTCCTTTGCGCCTGTGCGTGAATAGTTTCTGCCTGCGCCATGAGATGAAGTCAAAAAGCTTTCAGCCTTGCCCATGCCCCTGACTATATAGCTGTTTGAGCCCATAGAGCCTGGGATTATAGCGACTTCGCCCTCTGCCGCATGGATAGCGCCTTTGCGGTGTACCCACACGTTCTCACCGTAGTGATTTTCCAGTGCGGCATAGTTATGGTGACAGTTTATCTCGTCACTATAGTTCGGTGTGATACCCGTATACTTCTCAACCTGCTCTGTGAAAATATGCTTTACCTTTTCAAGCATTACCTCTCTGTTTTCAAAAGCAAAGTCCATTGCAAGCTTCATCCAGTTGAGATATCTCTGACCCTCGTCTGTATCCACAGGGAGAAACGGCAAGTTATACTCTGAGGGAACAGTTGAAAAATACTTGTCATTCATCTCATGGGCTATCTTGTTGAAATACTGCCCTATCATGTTGCCGAACATTCGGCTTCCCGAATGGAGCATTATACAAGCCATGCCGTTTTCGTCTTCCTGTATCTCGATAAAATGGTTTCCACCACCCAGTGAGCCAACGGAATAATATCCCTGCTCGATAAATTTCAGCAATTCGCTGTCAACATTGTATCTTTCTATCTCGCTTTGCGCCTTATCAAGCACAGCAGAAGTCTGCGGCTTGCCATAATGACTAAAGCCCACTGGGATAGTACGGAGTATATTTCCTACTATCACCTTTATAAGCTCGCCGCTCCCTGTTACAGTGTCACGAAGAATGCTCACAGGGATATCTGTCTGCACGAATGCCATTCCACAGCCGATGTCAACGCCAACTGCATTTGGGATCACCGTATTTTTGCAGGCTATCACACCGCCTATAGGCATTCCCTTTCCTGTATGAGTATCAGGCATCAATGCGATATGGTCATGGGCAAATGGAAGATTTGCAAGGTTTATCGCCTGCTCAAGACAGCTTTCCTTGATATCGTCTATAGACTCTGTCCATATCTTGATCGGTACTAGCATTTTATCTTTATCATAATATTCAAACATTTTGTGTACCTCCTGCTTTTGTTGTATGTATTATAGCAGATAGATACAAAATAATCATATAAAAAAAGGTGCGAGGTTTTGTTATGTATTGCAATGGGAGTATAGATTTGGTATAATGTTATCAAAGGAGGTGTTCTGAATGGCGGTATATTCTGAACTTATAAAAAATTTTGAGAAGATAAGAGAATATGTGCGTGATTTCTATATCTTTGGGTTTCACACAAGAGAAAGTTTTGACGCAAAAAGCAAGCGCACCTATGACAACGAAAAACGCAGGATAGAAAGCTGGCTTTCAGACCACGTTCACACCTCTTTGGAGGGTCACAAAAAGAAAGTATCTGTGCAGGTGGATTCGGGCAACATTTTTCAAAACCCACTGTATCAGTGCTATCGTTCAAAGACCTTTACGGACAATGATATCCGTCTGCACTTTATTTTAATGGACGCTCTTGAAGATAACGCCATGTCGGTATCGGAGATAGCAGACTATATTTCTGCAAACTACGGCATGATAATAGACGTGCAGATAATCCGTATCAAGCTAAAGGAATATGTAAAAGAGGGCTTGGTGTCGGAGGTCAAAAGGGGAAGAAATATCCTATACACCAAAACCGGTTGTTATGCAGATGATATTGTAAGCAGGTATAAGGGCTTGGGGGATATGATAAAATTCTTCTCTGAGGAAAATCCTTTTGGCGTGGTGGGCAGCTTTATCATGGATAAGCTGGGTGCGAAAAATAATATTTTTGTGCGTAAGCACGCTTACATGGTGCATACTCTTGATGATGAGATACTCATTGATATCATGGGGGCAATGGAGCAGAAAAAGGCTGTTCTGCTATCCTGCGTAAGCCGAAAGAACGACAAAAAGCACGAGATAACAGCCGTTGTGCTGAAGATACATTGCTCGGTGCAGACAGGAAGAAATTATCTTATTATGTATTTCACAAAGCAGAAACGTTTGATGTCTGTAAGGGTGGATTCCATTGTGAAAGTGACTCCCCTTGATGTGGTAGCTGACTATGATACATATTACAGATATTATGAGGACAACCGCAGATTTTTATGGGGAACGAGCTTTGGAAAATCACGCAGATACGGACAAAAAGAGCATATTCACATGGAGATAGCGGTAGACGAAGCAAAAGAAATGTATGTTGTGAAGCGTTTGGAACGTGAAAAAAGAAGCGGTACTGTAACAAAGAAATCCGACGGGCTTTATGCCTTTGACATTGACCTTTTTGACGCTAACGAAGCCTTCCCATGGATAAAAACGTTCATCGGCAGGATAGTGGCATTTGAAACAACAAATGAGGAATTGCAGGATAAATTTGATTCGGATATCGCAAGGCTTTATGAAATATACGGAGGTGCTTACGAATGAAATTGTTTTCGGAAATATACAGCACCTATTACAGCATAACGGAGAAAATTCTGAAAAGACACACTGTCACAAAGGCTGAGATAGCAGATATCATCAGGCAGAACGGCTTTTCTGAAAGCGTTCTTTTCCTCGAACCTAAGCTCACAGGTGAGGACGGATATAGCTTGCTGAAAAAAGAGGATAGCGTATACAAGTCTATCCTGAAAAAAGAGCCTCATATCCCGCTGACGTCGCTTGAAAAAGCATGGCTTTGTGCGGTGTTAAGCGACCCGAGAAGCGGTCTGTTTCTTGACACTGAGCAAAAGTCGCAGTTAGCGGAACTGCTTGGTGCAAAAAAGCTATATCAGAGAAACTTTTTGAATTGCTTTGACCAATATTCTGACGGCGATGATTTTCATGACCCACAATACATACAGCATTTTCGGGATATACTCTCGGCTATCCATGGCAAAAAGCTTATCAAAATAAGCTTTCAGACAAGAAAAGATAACCGCATCACGCACTATTTTCTGCCCACAAAGATAGAATACTCTGCCAAGAACAACAAGTTCAGGGTTTATGTGAACCGATACCAAAAGCGCAGAATGGTGGACAGCGGAATTATAAATCTGTCGCAGGTCACGCTCACTAAGCTGACAGATATAACGCCTGAGAGCTTTTTAGCTGTCACAGACAAGAAAAAGCAGGCAAAAATAAAGATACTTAACGAGCGAAATGCAGTAAATCGTTTTATGCTTGAATTTGCAGAGCTTGAAAAAGAGTCGGTCTTTGATGAGAACAGCGGTGAATGTATGGTATCTATTAAATATGATGAGCAGAATGAAAATGAGATAATAATACGTTTGTTGTCTTTCGGGCCTGTGGTGGAGGTGCTTTCGCCATATGATTTTCGCATGAAAATCAAGGAGAGGGTGGATAGGCAGTTGGCTTTGATGAAAGAATAAAACAAAGGCTCTCTGCCGTTTATATGGCAGAGAGCCTTACTTTTTTATCGTTTAAAAGATTTGTCCGTCAATCAGCATCACAAAGTCAAGCTTCGGCACAAAATCAGCGTCATTTCTAAGCTGACTAAGCACATAATGTTCAAGACAGCCGGGACGGTAAACGTTCCAAAAACTCTCCCTTACAAGGTTTTCGACTTCATAGTATTCTTCTTTTTTCTCTAAACGAATCACAATATTTTTATTCATCGTTTTACCTCCTGAATGTTGTAAATGTCAACTGCTTCTCAGCGGGAGGTTTTAAAGATCGCCGTAAACCTCCCGTTTACGCTGCAATCTCCATTGTGTTGTACTTATTCAAAAAGCACTCTCCTATTTTTATTATTTATAACAAAGCCATACGGCTCAGTCACCATTTATATATGCTGTTGTTCTTTGTTATTATGACTTTGCTAAAAATTCCTTTCCTGCCTTATCAGTATCAAGTATCGCCTTAATAAACTTTTCTTCAGAAGGCTCGCCAGGAACATAAGTCCACTCAACAACGCTTGCCGCCTTATGTGCAATGGCTGGGACATCTTCTTCTGTCAGGGCTATCTCGTCCAAAGTACATGGCAGACCTATACTGCGGTTGAACTCAAAAATGCGCTGACGTTCTTCATACTGCTCGTCATATGTAAGCAGACAAAGCACGCCGAATGAAACTATCTCTCCGTGGAGGTGGTCATGCTCGCACTTTGGAAACAGCGAAGCGCCATAGTAAACGCAATGGGCAAGAGATGAATTATAATAGTAATCGTCCTTTGGGTCGGGGTTGTTCTGATGAACAGTAAAATTTGAAACAAGACCTGTTGTAATGATAATATCAAGAGCTATTTGCTCGATATTCTTTGAAGAAACGTTATTTCTGCAATCCTCAAGTGCTTTTTTTCCGTAGGATACAAGCGGTTTTGTGCATGCCTCTGCAAGAACTCTGCCAAGCAAAGGCGTATGGGTCATACCCTTATCACGGCAGACAAAGACCACCTCGTACTCTTTGCTGAGAGCATCACCGATACCAGCCCAGAAAAGCTTTTCAGGTGATTCTGCGATTATTTTTGTGTTGATGAAAGTATGAAGTGCAGGGGCTTTGAGGTAAGCGTATTCCTTGAAAGTGCCGTCAGCGTTGTAGATAACAGATATTGCCGTGCAGGAAGCGCAGTTTGAAGCAAGGGTCGGGAAAGTGAAAAACGGCTTATCAATTCTGTCGCAAAGGGTCTTTACAGTATCAACGGCACGTCCGCCGCCAACGCTAAAGACCATATCCGCATTTTGCACTTCCGGCATAGCTTTAAGCATTTCAATGTTCTCATAATTTGAGTCGCCGCCATACCATATGAAGTCGGTTATCTCAAGGTCAGAGCCTTTTAGAGCCGCAAGCAGTTCAGGCTTAGCTTTTTCCATAGCGGTCTTGCCGCCGATAACAACAGCGGTTTTTCCATAACGTCGGGTAACATAAGGTATTTCTTTGTAGCAATCGTCGCCAATAGAGTAGCTTGGTAAAAATTCGTTGTAAGACATATTCTTTCCTCCGTTATTTTTAACGGCATTTTCTACCGTCATAATTATATGATTTAATAATACAACTATTTATAGAGTAATTTTGTGATATTTTGTTAATAATTATTAAAAATATATCAAAAAGCGGCACTGCCACTGTTCTGCCTGCGGCCTCGTCACGAAGCACTTTGAGTATCACCGCTTCATTAAGGCTGTCAAGATTGCTTGTCGGTTCGTCAAGTGTAGCGAACATCTTGTCCCTTGCCGCCATGCCGTTCATAGCAACGTGAAAAAGAAAGCTGCCTAACCTTCTCATTTGTATGAAAAAAATCAGCCGAGAGTATCAAACACACAGTACAGCTTTTATAGCTATTTAGGAAAATATAGAGTAAATTCTGCACCCTTGTCAACCTCGCCATATGCTTCTATCCTGCCCCCATGACGTTTTATAATGCGGTCTGCTGTGGCAAGTCCAATGCCGCTTCCCTCGTATTCTTCGTCAAGATGAAGCCGCTGAAAAACGCCGAAAAGCTTGTCAGCATATGCCATGTCAAACCCTGCGCCATTATCTTTGAAGGATATTACCACATAGCTTTCGTCAGGTATCGCAGACACTGTTATAACAGCGTTCTGCCTGTGACGAGTGAATTTGAAAGCGTTCGTCATAAGATTTTTCACAAGCATTCTCACCAGCACATCATCACCGTTTATTTGCGACAAACTGCCCTCGATAAGTGTTATATTTCTCTCAGGCTCGGCAGATCTGCACTCATCGAATATATCCCTTACTAATACATTCATATCAAGCGTTTCATACTCAGGCTCGATACTGCACATTTTTGAGAAACTCAGAAGCCGTTCTATCATTGAAGCTATCTTCAATGCGTCCTCTGTGTTGCCTGCTCTTATGTCTTCTTTCAGCGTGTCCGCCAACATCTGCGTAACATTCAGTGGTGAACGCAGGTCGTGAGATATTGCCGAGCAGAACAGACTAAGCTCATTGTTTGCCGCCTCAAGCTTTCTGCGCTTGCTATATATTTCAAGGTGAGTTTTCACTCGTGCCAAAAGCTCCCCCTTTGTGAACGGCTTCACAACATAGTCACAGCACCCAAGCTCAAAGCCTTTTTTTTCATAGCAGTGTCTGATTCAGAAGTCATGAATATAACAGGTATCTCCTTTGTTTCCTCATCAGATTTGAAATGCCTGCAAAGCTCCAGACCGTCCATGCCCTCCATTTTGATATCCAAAAGAACAAGGTGTGGCTTGCTCTTTTCCATCATTTTTAGAGTCGCCTTTCCACTCGTTTATTTTCTGTATCGCCGCTCCGATATCCTGAATTATCGACGGCTGTATACCTTCTGTAGGCTCGTCAAGAATGAGTATCTTCGGCTCTGCTGCAAGGGCTTTTGCAATGGCTAACTGCTGTTGCTGGCCGTCTGAAAGGTCGCCACCCTTACGCTTTGCAAACTTCGGCAGTATTGGAAAAAGGTCATAGATGACGAAAGCGTTCTATAGGCGACATTATCATAGTTTTGGAGTCGTTATAAAAGCTGTCATAAAGTATCTCACGGGAAAGTTCCTTCATTTCATCAGGACTAAGATCACTGTATTCCTCAGGCAGGGTCGTATTCTCCACAATGGAAACATACTCAGCCAATCTGCCGTCCTTGCTGTCACCAAACTGTTTTGCTGTTATCCCTTTTGCAGTGAGCATAAGATTCATTGACACTGTTTCGGTCTTTATGAGAGTATCAGATTACTTTTTTGCTTCCGCAAGAAGCGCAGTTTCGTTCTCAGGAGGGTCAATGGCGGAAAGGCTGTTTATAACACGATCACGAGTCTTTTCCTCATAGACCTCATACCAATAATTATAAAGGTGTTCGATATCCCCTGTTACGGAGAATTTTCTAGCTTCATCGGTAAGATAATCGGAAGCGTCCGCAAGCTCCTGTCCAAGGTCAGAAAGCTCTCCCCTGTTCGATTGTGCGGTATTTTCTCTGTCGATACACTGGGTCATATATCTGCTGCTCATTAAAGTAAGAGCCGTAATAAGAAGAAACACCACAACTGCACAAATGGTGACATTGCGGCTT
>OAVJ01000530.1_pt1 | contig 22466 bp, 19 predicted proteins | sample 1516901 | NCBI WGS metagenome assembly OAVJ01 (sample SAMEA2580073, study PRJEB22360) | human gut metagenome | biome: human gut; feature: human-associated habitat; material: faeces | place: Denmark | collected 2008/2010 | reverse complement strand
CACCGAACGCAGTTCCTACCCCTGTTTTGCAGCGGCGTTGTCCGGCTCGCCCACACAAAGTGTGAGGTCATGGCGCAGTATCTCGTTCAGACGGCTTATATAAGATTCAAGGTACAGTATGAAGAAAGCCGGGCGCAGTGCAGACACTACAGCCTGCTTCTTTCAAGCATCAGAATAACACTTTGAGGTTGTGCAGTCAACAACTAAAAACAAATTTTGGAAGATTGAACAACTACATAAGATTTTATTTGTGAAAAAGAAAAATACCGCCCATGCAGCGCAGCGATGGATTTTGTCGGGTGAATCGGCGGCAAAATGAATCGGGTGTGTTGCGGGGCGGTAAAAATCTTCATGGGGAATAAATCCTCGCCGCTCTGTACTTTTCTACAAGACCGCGTTTGCGTAGCAATGAAAGCCCCAGTGGGGCTTTTAAGCGGCAGAGCGGTCTTGCGCAGCAAGATGGAGGGGCGTTGCCCCGACAAGCTCGGTGGGATTTGCGATAAAGGGTATCATGGATTGCGGAGCGCGTCAAGATGGTTTTGCAAAATTTATTGTGGTAAAGCGGTGATAGTAGGACTTATACAAATCAAAACACCGCCCGATTCTGGTGAAGGAGAACCAGAATTGAACGGTGCAAATGGAAGAAGGAGAAAAGCGTAGAAAATCAGACGATGCAATCTGGGAGCAGCGCATGGAGCTGTGTCAGCAGTTCTTCGCAGGAATCGGAATAAATCACAAGGGTAAGCGGATTGCTCAGGTCGAGACTGTAAATGCCAAGCAGGGATTTGGCATCAATGGTATATCGCCCGGAGACTAAGTCCATCTCATAGGGATATTTGGACAGCAAATCTACAAAGTCCTTGACCTGATCGACCTGCCGCATTCTGATCTGTAATTTTGTCATAGGGTATCCTTTCTTTTACATCAGTGGGATAGAGGCAATGCAGTTCTGAATTTCCACCATGGAGGGCATTGCAGGGATTGCGCCGCCCTTTGTCGTGGTCAGACTGCCCGCTGCATTGCCGAAGCGGACGATTTCTTCAAGCTCAAATGCAGGGAGGGTACGCAAATCCTCCGCAGCTTTTCTCCGCAGCTGGTAGTGAATTGCGCCCATGAAAGCATCGCCTGCACCCGTCGTGTCCACGGTAGGCACATCATAGGTGGGAAGATGCCCTGCGCCCACAGCGTTCCGGTAATAAGCACCCTTTGCACCCAGCGATACCAGCACAAGAGATGGCCCCATTTCGAGCAGGGCTTGTGAGCCGCGGGCAAGGTCGCTTTCGTTTGTGATAAGCTGCATTTCTTCCTCGGAAACTTTCAGAAGATCCGCCAGCTTGACACCTTCCTGCATCTGGACAACGGCATCTGCCGGGTGCTCCCACAGAAGCGGACGGTAATTGGGGTCAAAGCTGACCAGCTTGCCCTGCTGCCGTGCATACCGCGCAGCTTCCAACGTGGCGGTGCGGCTCGGGTCGGCGGTCAGAGAGACAGAGCCGAAATGGAAGATGGCAGCATCGTCGATCAGATTCCTGTTGACTTCTGCCGAAGTCAGCATCACATCGGCACCGGGGTTCCGGTAAAAGGTAAAGGAGCGGTCTCCCTTGCTGTCAAGCTGTACGAAGGCAAGGGTCGTGGGAATCTTTTCGTCAATCACCAGACCGGACACATCAATGCTGCTTTCCACAAGGGTCTGGCGGAGAAAATCGCCAAATCCGTCTTTGCCGACTTTTCCGATGAATGCTGTTTTGCCGCCCAGACGGGCATTCATGGCAAGGACATTGGCAGGTGCACCGCCGGGATTCCGGGCAAACAATTCGATGCCCTGTGCATTGGTTCCGTTCGGGGTAAAGTCGATCAGGCTTTCTCCCAAGGCTACAACATCAAACATGGTATCACCTCAACCTGTTTTTTTAGCGTTCAGTTCGGACATAATCTGGTTATACGAACGCTTACTGATTCGGTAGAAGAACAGGACAATCGCTGTTATCAGCCACAGCACACCGGGAAGCAGCGAGAATGCATAGTGCATCGCATTCTGCACGGCAGCATTCTGCACCTGATTGGGGGCAAAACTCAATGCACTCAGCACACCAGCCAGCGCAGAGGTGCCAATCGCCATGCCCAGTTTGTTTCCCAGTGAAACGAATGCGTACTGGAAACCATCGTTGCGGACACCGGTTTTCCACTCGCCATACTCCACGCAGTCGGGAACGATGGCGTAGATGGCGGTATTGAATCCGCAGAAGAAGAACTGGGACAGTGCAGCGAATGTATAGAACGGAATGGGAGAAGAAACTGCACTGAAGAAATAGAGCGCAATCAGGGAAACGCCGGTTCCGGCAGCGAAAAGGGAAGCGGTGTGCCCTTTGTTGCCCAGCTTTTCAAACACGAAGGGGAATGCCGCAGCACCCAGAATGGAGGGAACGATCAGGATCATCGAGTAGATGGTAAACAGATTCTCGTTGCCTTCCACATATTTGAAGTAATAGAGCAGGTCGGCATTGCGGCCATACAGCGTCACACCGAACAGGAACTGACCCGCCAGTGCAATCAGGTAGGGCTTGTTCTGAAGTGCTGCATCCAACTGCTTTTTCAGTGAGACTTTTTTCCGCTCCGGGGGCTGGACGACCTCTTTGGTTTTGGCAAAACAGAACCAGTGACAGAGGGTGAAGATACCGCCGTAAAGGACGGTCACCAGAAGATATCCCCGTGCTGCATTATCACCGCCAAAAGCAGAGATCAAAGGCAGGGTGATGATGTTGATGATATTGATGGCGATCATGGCACAGACGGAGCGGGAGGTGTTGATTTTCGCACGCTCCTCGATGTTCTGGGTCAGGGTGCCGCAGAGCGTACCATAAGGGATGTTCACGCAAGTATAGCCCAGAACCAGTACACAGTAAGTAATGTACATATACAGGCTCTTAGCACTGTCTGACCATGTGGGGTGCGCCCAGAACGTCAGCACGAGCACCACAGCAGTTGCCGGTGCGCCGAATAGCAGCCATGGACGGTAGCGTCCCCAGCGGGAACGGGTGCGGTCGCTCAGCGAACCGATCACGGGGTCATTGATGGCATCCCAGAAGCGGGAGACCAGCATCAGGAGGGACACTGCCGCCATGTTGATGCCGCAGACATCGGTGTAAAAAATCATCAAGAAGTTGCCAACGAACATCCAGCTGAAGTTGCAGCCCACATCACCCATGCCGTAAGCGATTTTACTGATCAGAGGGACTTTGATGTTCGTATTCTGACGTTTCGGCTCTGCTGTGTAGCTCATACGACGCGCTCCTTTCTCCTCTTGACGCGATGCTTATAATTTCTGGCAGAACTCTATTCTCTCTTTATTCGGGCCTTCGACCATGAAAAAGCGAACACCGTTTTCCCAGAACGGCAGTGACTGGATGCTGGAATGCAGCAGGTGCATCCCTGCCTCTTTTGCCGCAGCAAAGGCGGCTTCGATATCGGTCGTTGCCAGAGCTACATGGTCGATTGCTCCGGCCTTTTCCGCCGCACGATGGTTTTCATAGGTTTCGATCATCAGATCGCCAAGCTGAAGAAACGCAACGCGCTCCCCGGCGGCTTTGTTCACCGTTTCCAGCGCAGAAACAAACCCCAGCTTCTTGTAAAATGCAATGGTCTTGTCGAGATCATTTGTTGGGATGCCAATGTGCGCCACACCGGTCAGAACCTGCGGAAAGCTCATACCTTCGTTTCCTCCGCAATCTTCACCACTGCTTTGACGATGTTGGCCTTGTCCGAAATGCTCTTGTCCATAGCATTCTGGATGTCGTCAAAGTCAAAGATGTTGGTCACAATGCCCTTCAGATTGATTTTGCCGGAAGCAACGGCATCGATCGCCATGGGGTAAATGTGGCGATAACGGAACACGGTCTTGAAGGTCAGTTCCTTGTCCAGTGCAAGGCTCATAGGCAGGGTCATCTCGCCGGATTTGGAGTAACCAACCAGAACGATGTTTGCGCCCTTCTGCGCCATCTCAATGGCCTGACGGGTAGTGATTTCTGTGCCAGCAGTCTCGATAACGAGGTCGCAGCCCAGACCATCGGTCAGGTCGAGAATCGTCTGGACAGCATCCTTTTCGCGGCTGTTGATCACACCGTCTGCACCCAGTTCAAGAGCCTTATCCAGACGCTTCTGCATGATATCTACAACGTAAACACGGGAAACACCCTCGGCTTTCAGCGCCATCATGGAGACCAGACCAATGCAGCCTGCACCCATGACCACCGCAGTCTGACCGGCATGAGCACCGCCCTGATTGGCGGCGTGGAAACCAACGGCCAGAGGCTCGATCAGCGCACCTTCCATGGTGCTTACGTTGTCCGGCAGCTTGAAGCAGAGGTTTGCTTCATGTGCCACATACTCCTGAAAAACACCGTCTACCGGCGGGGTAGCGAAGAACACGACATCCGGGCAGAGGTTGTATTTGCCCTCACGGCAGAACTTGCAGTGACCGCAGGTCTTGCCCGGCTCCAGCGCAACGCGGTCGCCGACTTTCAGATGCTTGACAGCACTGCCAACTTCCACGACTGTGCCGCCCGGCTCGTGGCCCAGCACGAACGGTGGCTTGACCACATAATTGCCGATCGCACCCGTTTCATAGTAGTGCATATCGCTGCCGCAGATGCCAACGTATTCCAGCTTGACAAGAACTTCGTCCTCTTTGGGTGTGGGGATCGGGCGGGTGGTGTAGCCCATCTTGCCGATGCCGTTCATGACTGCAACTTTCATTGTGCCTTTCATAAGATGACCTCCGTTTTTATTTGTTTATTAACTTTTATAAAGTGTTTATGAATGTGACTACAAATTAACACACCGCACAACCAAAGTCAAGCCCTTTTTCGCGAATTCGGAGAACTGCACAAGGAAAAAGCGGCGGAATTGTGCAAAAAATCGAGGACGGCAGGTGCCGTCCTCGATGGGAAGGTTTATAGGTTCTGAATAAAGGCTTCGATATGGAGCAGAGCGGCTCCCAGCGCAGAGGCTTCCAGCCTATAGCGGCTGAACTTCAGGTAGGAACTGTCCGGCTCAAACGTATTACGCTCGACCAGCATTTCCCGGAGCGGTTCGCCAAACTCTGCCAGAAAGCCGCCAATGTAGCCGCCAACAATTACATCACAGTCGAAGGTCATGCGCAGATTATTGACTGCTACAGCAAGGTAAGAAAGGTATTCATTCCATGCCGTTTGCAAAGCTGCATTGCCGGAGCGCAACCCGTCAAAGAATAGTGCAAGATTTCCGTCGGTCAGCTGGGAGAGGACTTTTGCAGAGCAATAGGCATCCAGACAGCCCTTTTTTCCGCAGTAGCAGGGGCGGCCATCGGGAACGAGCGTGTTGTGCCCGAACTCTCCGGCACGAAGATGGTCGCCGCCATAGAGCGCTCCACCGGTCAGAATCGCACCGCCGACACTGTTGCTCAGAGAAAGGTAGACAAGGCTGCGGGGAGATTCGAGGTCGCGCACTTCAGCAAGTCCGGCAGCGTTCGCGTCGTTGATGAACCGGCAGGAGAACGGGATGTAACGGCTGAATTCTTCGGTAGGAACATTCCGCAGACCCAAGGCATGAGAGTAAACCAATGTCTGCCCCTCTTTGTCCAGAATACCGGGCAGCGAAATGCCGACGCCCAAGATTTTTTCGACCGGGCAGCCCTCTTTTTCAATCAGCCCCTGCACGATTCCGGCAAGCATTTCCGCATAGATGTCCGACCGCTCATAAAGACGCTTTTTGCGCTCATAGTGGAGAAGGTTACCGGACAGATCGACCAGAACTGCTCCGACATGATTCTGGGTGATCTCCAGTCCGACCGCAAGTCTGGCATTCCGCACGGGAGCAAATGCTCTCGCCTTGCGCCCACCGGTAGATTCAAAGGTGCCGACCTCCTGCACCAGTCCCATCGCCATCAGTTCTTTGACATTCTGCAATACGGTCGGCCAGCTGTTGTTGACTTTTGCCGCAAGTTCCGGCTGCGAGATTCGGTCGCAGGAAAAAATGCTGCGAATCGTTCGGATGCGGTTGATTTTTTTAACATCACGGTTATTTGCGCCGCTGCCGGTCATGGGCTTACTCACCTCCAAGAGCAGATTCAACATTTGAAAGAAGATTTATAAAGCTCTTTCTTATTATAGAGAATCTGGAAAGATTCTGCAAGGGAAACATTTACAAAAAAGCGTTAGCCGAAAAGAGCGAGTTGCTTATGGATAAGAAGCGATGCTACCAGCTTATGGCAAACCATAGGTCGGTGGGCATCGTGTTCTTTATAGGGACTTAATCTTCCAGCCTGCCGTGGTCGCATCCCAGCGAGAGATAGTGCTCCATCTCTCCTCCCAGCACAAGCTGTGTGTACTCCAAGGGCTTATTATACAGCAGCCAGTCCAGCTCTGCCCGCTGTGCCGGGGTGTTGCCACACTCATCCTCGACGGCGATGCAGTCGATGGCAAGAGTGGTGCCATCCTCGAACCGGGCTTCCACCCGGTTGGTGTCCATATTGAAGCGGCAGGAAAGTAGTTTGTTCATGGTGAACCTCATTTCTATATCAAACGGTGTCTGTTCGGATGTCCTAAACCCTGCCATAAAACCGGTGGTTGATTTGTCCATTGGGCTTTGTTTTGCCCGTCTGCACATTTTTGCACACTTTTTGCACACCTGAATAGCTGGATAACGGTTGCAAAGTATTACACTGTATGCAAACAATGCGGTGTGTGCAAAGGCGTGTTTTGCGATGATGCGATAAAAATAATGCTTCTTCGAACTTTTGAAATTTGACGAATGATGCACCTTGGATTCTTTTAATCAGAGGGCCAGGGATTCGAGTTCCCTCGAGCGCACCAAAATCCCACGAAGAATCGCAAGATTCCTCGTGGGATTTTCTTTTTATACGCCATTTGCACGGTCTCTGCACGGTTTTTGCACGGTCCGCATTTTTCGTGTCAGATGGAGTAAGTCCGTGAATTACTCTGCAATTCGTGCTATTTTTTGCAATTCAGGTCAGCAGAGCAAGGCGAAGCTGCGCTTTTACGGCAGGGTCTGCGTCCTTCAGAAGCTCCAACAGTGCCGACACGGAGATGGTCGGCTCTGCTTCAACCGGGGCAGCCTGCACAAGTGTTGCTCCCTGTACGGCTTTCACATCGCCGCCGGAGATCATCAGTTGGTAAGCAGAGCGCAGGCTGTGCGATGGAATCGCTGAATAGTACAAAGGCATGTTGGAGTCCAGATGTGAAGAAAAAACGGCAAAGCAGATAAAATCCACTTTACTGTTTTATAGCAATTCAACTTCTTCATGCAACAGCAACAGCGTTGGATTGCATATCGCAAATTGATGTTTTAACGTTCCGCTAACTTTTTGCCTTGCAATCAAGAAAGCACTTCCGCTAAACACTCTACATTGAAAATGCAATCGTACACTGCTATAATAAAATTGTGGTATTATCACCAAAAATTCAAGATGCAAAGCGTTTGCGATTGGCAAACATTCAGGAGGAACGCATGGTAACAGGAGCCATTAAAAATAAGGTAGACAAGATCTGGACGGACATCTGGGCAGGCGGTATCACCAATCCGCTGACCGTCATTGAACAGCTGACCTATCTCATGTTCATCCGGTCACTGGACGAGAAAGAGCTTGCCACCGAAGATTTTGAGAACATGGCGGGCGAAAAGATGGAGCACATCTTCCCGGCCAGCGCGGCAGGACAGTCCATGCGGTGGAGCCGCTTCAAGGACAAGGACTCCCGCGAGATCTTCCTGACCATGCAGCAGCGGGTGTTCCCTGCCATCAAAAAGATGAAGTATGGCCGTCTGCCGGACTTTGACGCAAACGGTGAGCTGGTGGAAATCGAGGACGACCCTACCCGCCCGGATGAGGGCAACACCGCCTTTGCGCGGTACATGGACGATGCCATGTTCCTGATCCCCACGCCGCAGGTGCTGCAGAAGATCATCACCGGGCTGGAGGATCTTTACACCCACGACATTGCCGACCTTGATATGCAGGGCGATCTGTACGAGTATATGCTGGGCAAACTGGCAACAGCGGGTCAGAACGGCCAGTTCCGCACGCCCAAGCATATCCGCGACATGATGGTGGAACTGGTGCAGCCTACGCCGGACGACTTCATCTGCGACCCCGCCTGTGGCACGGCGGGCTTTCTGGTGTCCAGTGCACAGTACCTCCGCGCCCACTACGAGGACAGCATGACCCCGGAGCAGTGGCAGCATTTTGCCGGCCCGATGTTCACCGGCTTTGACACGGACCGCACCATGCTGCGCATTTCGGCCATGAATCTGATGCTCCACTCCATCACGAACCCGGAAATCGACTACAAGGACAGCGTGTCGAAGCAAAACTCCATTTGCAGCAAGTACACCGTTTGCCTTGCGAACCCGCCGTTCAAGGGCACTGTGGATGCCGAGAGCATCAACGACGACCTGAAAGCCGTCACCAACACCAAAAAGACAGAATTGCTTTTCCTTGCGCTCTTCCTGCGGATGCTCAAAACCGGCGGACGCTGCGCCTGCATCGTGCCGGACGGCGTTTTGTTCGGCTCCAGCAAGGCGCACCAGAGCATCCGAAAAGAACTGATTGAAAACCATCAGCTGCGGGCGGTCATTTCCATGCCCTCCGGCGTGTTCAAGCCCTACGCAGGCGTGTCTACGGCGGTGCTGGTGTTTACCAAGACCGGCGCGGGCGGCACCGATAAGGTGTGGTTCTATGATATGAAAGCCGACGGCTTCTCGCTGGACGACAAGCGCACCGAGGTGAAGGAAAACGACATCCCGGACATCATCGCCCGGTTCCAGAACCTTGATGCCGAAACTGACCGCAAGCGCACCGAGCAGAGTTTCTTTGTGCCCAAAGCGGAAATTGCCGCCAACGGGTATGATCTGTCCATCAATAAGTATAAAGAGACGGAGTATGTGCCGGTGGAGTACCCCTCGACTACGGAAATTCTGGCCGACCTGCATGAGCTGGAAATGGAGATCACCAAGGGTTTGGCAGAGTTGGAGGAGATGGTGTGATGATTCAATTAAAGGATTTATGCCAGAAAGCTTCTTCCAATATTGCACAGAAAGATTTGGAGGGACATGAAGGCCAATATCCCATTTATGGAGCGAGTGGGTTGATTGGATATGTGGATTTTTATAAGCAGGAAAATCCGTATGTTGCAGTTGTAAAAGATGGTGCAGGTATTGGCCGAGTTATGTGTCTCCCTGAAAAATCGTCTGTTATTGGAACAATGCAATATATTTTGCCGAATGAAGGAGTAAATGTCCATTACCTTGCGTTTGCAATGGAACACATGAACCTTGCAAAATATTTTTCAGGCGCAACGATACCACATATTTATTTCAAGGATTACTGCACAGAGAGATTACCGAAGAACTCCGAAGCGGAGCAAAAACAAATTTCAACAACTCTAAGCAGAGTGACGGAGCTTATTTCTCTCCGCAAACAACAGCTTTCCAAGTTGGACGAGCTGATAAAGGCACGGTTTGTGGAGATGTTTGGGGATCCTGTAAGCAATCCTTTTAATTGGCTAACTGCTGAGCTTGGAAACCGATGTGAAATAATAACTGGAAACACTCCATCTCGCGCAGAACCAGAAAATTATGGAACATTTATTGAATGGATAAAGTCTGATAATATCAACACTCCTTCGACATTTCTTACCGAGGCTCAAGAGCGTTTATCAGAAATTGGCTTTCAAAAATGTCGCTTTGTTGAATCGGGAAGTTTGTTAATGACATGCATTGCAGGAAGTCTTAACTGCATTGGGAATGTTGCGGTAGCGAATCGAAGAGTTGCATTTAATCAACAAATCAATGCGATCACCCCAACTCATGATAATGTTCTATATCTTTATTGGCTGATGATTTTATCAAAACCTACTATTCATAGAACTATCAATATGGCGCTTAAGGGTATCTTGAGCAAAAGTCAACTCTCTTTAATTAAATTTCCATTTCCGCCTCTTCCCCTTCAAAACCAATTTGCCGCTTTTGTGGAGCGTGTAGACCAGCAGAAGCAGACCGTACAGCAGAGCCTTGAAAAGCTGGAACTGATGAAAAAGGCACTGATGCAGGAATATTTTGGGTAACTCCCCCAGTCGCCTGACGGCGACAGCCCCCTCAGAGAGGGAGCCTTTTGGTAAAGAGGGAAAGTTTCCGGCCCAAGGAAAAGCCTCCCTCCTTGAGGGAGGTGGATGCGAACGAAGTGAGCAGACGGAGGGAGTTTGTTCAGCAGGCGTCCCAACAACAAGGAGATGATTTTATGTCTTTACCTTATCAGAACAAGCTGATCCCGTGTGCAAAAGAACTGCGCAAGGGCGCAACCAAACAGGAAAATCATCTCTGGTACGATTTTCTGCGCAGCTATCCCGTGCGGTTTCAGCGGCAAAAAACCATCGACCACTTTATTGCAGACTTCTATTGCCATGCTGCAAAGCTAATCATAGAATTGGACGGTTCCCAGCACTATGAAGAGCAGGGCATCGAACGGGATAAGGAGCGGACTGCAATTCTGGAACAATATGGGCTGAACGTGATTCGATTCTCCAATCTGGAAATCAAGCAGAATTTTCAGGGCGTTTGTACGGCGATTGATCTGGCAGTGAAAGAGCGGATGAACTCCCTCAGTCACCTTCGGTGACAGCTCCCTCTGGGAGGGAGCCTTTGACGTGGCGGTGCCGAAAAGCCTCCCTCCTTGAGGGAGGTGGCACGGCGCTAGCCGTGACGGAAGGAGTTGTACAGCAGAGCCTTGAAAAGCTGGAACTGATGAAAAAGGCGCTGATGCAGGAATATTTTGGGTAAAAGAGTGGGAAACAGCGGATTTTAGCGGTATAATGGAAGAAAAAGGAAGTGTCCTGTTGTATGTCAGAAGCTATTTGGGTTGCAATTATTGGATTGGTCGGCGTTGTAGTAGTAGCAGTTATCAATGGAGTTTTTGGCTTGATAAAAAAGCCGGAGAAAGACAGCAAGAAAAAGTCTGAGGATAAAATAAGCGTCAATCAAACAGTCTCAGGCAATAACAATACTGTAATTGGTGTGCAAACAGATAAGCGGGAGAAGTAATAATGGACGAAAATCATGAAGTCAACCAAACTGCGGCCTTGGGTTCCCATCATAATACCTTTGCAGGCGTGGTAAACAACTATGGTCTATCGGTAACGGATGTTACTCGGATGGCACTTCAAATGTTTCGTGAATACTACCCTCAACTACAAAAAGAAGCATTGGATACTGTGCAAAAATTGGTTGAAGAACATTTAAAATTGATCCCGGCAGAAAACATTATTCCTCCTAAGGCAAATGTCGTTGTGCCTGTGTTGCAAAATGCAAGTCTTACGGAGGAGCCAGACCTTTTAAAAATGTATGCGACCGTTTTAGCAAATTCAATGGACAAATTTATGCAAAGTGGGATTCATCCGGGTTTTGTAGACGTAATAAGGCAACTTTCTTCGGACGAAGCAAAAATATTAAAGTATATGAATCAGCATCCGACAGTGCCAACGGTTACATTACGCGCAACCGATGAAAAAAGGGCTGGCTTTAGCGTGGTCAAGAATTTTTCAAATGTTGGCGAATTAACTGGTTGTGAAGTTCCATATAATACCGGATTTTATTTTGACAATTTGCAACGGCTTGGTTTAGTTTCAAATGGCGGCAATATGGTCGTATTAAGTGATGAAAGTCTGTATGAACCTTTGGAAAACAATAAATATATGCATGATAAGATGAACAACATCCGACAACAACAAACATATAACAGGCCATTGCTGATGGCAGGCTTTTTTGAATTGTCAGACTATGGAAAAGCCTTTTGTAAAGCTTGCATGACCATACAGATACATACTGTAATTACAGTAGAAAGCTGAACTGAAAAATCCTAGGTCATAATTAAACGAGCATCACAAGAATCATTCAGAAAGGAGCCCTTCCCATGTCCAACTTCTCCTATCTCTCCACCCGCCCCGAATATTCCCTCTTCGCCAATTCTGCCATCGAGGCCGAGAAAGTGTTCTCCACCTCCCCGGCGATGTGCGCGGTGGGGTGCCGGAAGGCGTTGGAGCTGGCGGTGAAGTGGGTGTATGCGGCAGACAAGACCATCACGATGCCCTACAAGGACAACCTGCAATCCCTTCTGCACGAGCCGAGCTTCCGGTTCGCGGTGGACCGGGACGTGTGGAGCGTGCTGCCCAGCATCGTGAAGGCGGGCAATCTGGCGGTACATACGGGGCATAGTGTGTCGGCGGCGGATGCAGTGTTCAGCCTGCGGGGGCTGTTCGACTTCATCCAGTGGGTGGATTACTGCTACGGCACGGACTATGTGGAGCGCTCCTTTGATGAAACAGCCATCCCCGGCGAAAAGGTAACGCTGGACGAAAAGAAGATCCGGGGGCAGGAAAGCCTGCTGACCCAGAAAGATGCCGAGCTGGAAGCGTTGCGCAAGCAGGTGGAGAGCCTTTCGGCGGCGTACACAGCCAGCAAACAGCAGAACCAGCAGAGCCGCAGTTTCACCGCCGCCGACCTGACCGAGGCCGAAACGCGGCAGAAGATCATCGACATCGACCTCAAGGCCATGGGCTGGAAATTCACCGGGCCGGACGCCGATGTGCGCACCGAGTACGAAGTGGACAACATGAACGGCGTGCTGGGGCAGAAGGGCTATGCGGACTATGTGCTGATGGGCAAGGACGGCTTGCCGCTGGCGGTCATTGAAGCCAAACGCAGCACCAAAGACCCCAACATCGGGCGCAAGCAGGCCCAGCTTTATGCAGACTGTCTGGAACAGAAGTTTGGCCGCCGTCCGATGCTGTTTACCACCAACGGCTACACCACCTATTTCTGGGATGAGCAGAGCGGCCCGCAGCGTGCCGTGAGCGGGGTGTTCTGCAAGGACGATTTGCAAAAGCTAATGAACCGCCGCACCGAGAAAAAGCCGCTGGACACCATTGAAATTGACGATAAAATCACCGACCGCTACTATCAGAAAAACGCCATCCGGGCTGTCTGCGCCCACATCGCGCAGGGCTTCCGGCGCAATCTGCTGGTCATGGCGACGGGTACAGGCAAGACCCGCACCGCGTCCAGCCTGACCGATGTGCTGAGCCGGGGCGGTCACGTGACCAACGTGCTTTTTCTGGCGGACCGCACTGCGCTGGTCAAGCAGGCGAAGGACGACTTCAAAAAGTATCTGCCCGACCAGTCGCTGTGCAACCTATGCTCCTCTAAGGACGATAAGGCCGCGCGCATCGTGTTTTCCACCTATCCCACCATGCTCAACGCCATCGACAACGCCAAGACCAAGGACGGCGTGCCGCTGTTTTCGCCCGCCCACTTTGACCTTATCATCGTGGACGAGAGCCACCGCAGCATTTTCAAGAAATACCGCGCCATTTTTGATTATTTCGATGCGATTCTGGTGGGTCTGACCGCCACCCCGAAAACCGATGTAGACCGCAACACCTACGACTTTTTCGAGATGGAACATGGCATCCCCACCTACGCCTACGATTACGACACGGCGGTCTACACCGACCATGTGCTGGTGCCTTACTACAACTACGAGGTCAAGACGAAATTCACAGAAGAGGGCATCCACTACGACCAGCTTTCACCGGAGGATAAGGCGCGCTACGAGGACGATTTCGCCGAGGACGACACCCTGCCCACCTTTATCCCATCCGAAAAGCTGAATAAGTTCATCTTCAACGCCAACACCGTGGACACGGTGCTGCAAGACCTGATGGAACGCGGCATCCAGACGGCAGGCGGTGACCGCATCGGCAAAACCATCATCTTTGCCCAGAACAAGCGCCACGCGGAGTTTATCCGGGAACGTTTTGGCAAGCTCTACCCGCAGCTGGAGACCCAGTACCCGGGATTCATCCAGCGGGTGGTCTGCGACGACGCCTATGCACAGTCCATCATTGACGATTTCAAACAGCCGGATAAGCCGCCGTTTATTGCGGTCTCGGTGGATATGATGGACACGGGCATCGATGTGCCGGAGTGCGCGAATCTGGTGTTCTTCAAAAAAGTGCGCAGCAAAACGAAGTTCTGGCAGATGATCGGCCGTGGCACACGGCTCTGCCCGTCCCTTGCCTGCGTGGATGCCATCGACGGCGAATATACGGGCAAACGGCGGTTTCTGATTTTTGACTACTGCGGCAACTTTGAATTTTTCCGTCAGAAACCCAACGGCTACGAGAGCGCGGACACCAAAAGCCTGTCCGAGAGCATTTTCTGCAAGCAGGTGCGCATTGCTGCGGCCTTGCAGGATGGAGCCTATGGGGACGAAAACTACCAGAACTGGCGTAAAATTTTAACAGAAACCTGCCGTGCCGAAGTGGGAGCGCTGAACCCGGAGCTGGTATCCGTGCGGCTGCACCGACAGGCCGTGGAACACTATCAAAAGCCGGAAGCCTTTGTCAGCCTGACCGAAACGGACAAAGGTACTCTGATGAAAGAGGTGGCACCGCTCATCTCGCTGGACGACAAGGACGAGGCCGCCAAGCGGTTCGATAACTTTGTGTATGGCTTGCTGCTCTGTGAACTGGAAGGTCTGCCGGGGCTGGGCCGCGCCCAGAAACAGCTGCGCAGCACAGCGGCATTGCTGGAAGGGAAAGCTACCATCCCGCAGGTGCAGGCAAAGCTGTCCCTCATTCGGGAGGTGCAGACAGACGAATTTTTGACCTCGCATGATCTGCTCCGCTTTGAGGAAATGCGGCAGGAACTGCGGGAGCTCATCAAGTTTCTGGTGGACGGTGTAGAGGGGCAAAAGCCTGTCTACACGGCCCTTGCCGACCCGGTACTGGAACAGACCGAGGGCAAAACGCTGGATTCCGGCTACGATTTCGGCGAGTACCGGGAACGTGTGAACCGCTACATCATGGAGCACCGCAGCGATACGCTGGCCATCCACAAGCTGACCCAGAACATTCCACTTTCCCGGGGAGACTATACCGAGCTGGAACATATCTTTACCTGTGAGCTGGGCAGCAAAGAGGACTATGCACGGGAGTTTCGGGATACGCCCTTTGGTCTGCTGGTGCGTAAAGTGGCAAAGCTGGACCACGATGCTGCCATGCAGGCATTTTCAAAATTTATCAATGACGAATCGCTGAATGCAAAGCAGATCGCGTTTGTTCAGAAGGTCATTCATTACATCGAGCAGAACGGTTATGTGGAAAGCAAAGCGGTTCTGATGAAACCACCCTTTGACCAGCCCATTCTGTTTACCCGCCTGTTTGATGGCAAAACAGGGAGTGAACTGATGGATACGATCAATTCGGTGAAAGAGAATGCCACCCATGTGACCGCATAAAGTAGTGGAATGTACTGATAAAAACGGTATAATGGACAAGGAGCGGATAGACGGTTTCCGCAGCGCCTTTGCGCCGGGAGAAACTTTATTCTGGCAGGTCCCTGCTGCGGCAAGGGAGAGAATGGCGTTTTACCGCGAGAACCTTCCCCGCCTTTTTTTGAAAAAATCACGGCGGTATTTACGGTGTCCGACCACTATGCGCTGGAATTTATGCGATTTTTGCAGGGACAAGGCATCCGCCGCCTTGAAGCCCTGCGGGACGGCACCCCCTGCGATGCCGGCATCGTTCTGCCGGTGGAGCTGGTGGAACGGGAAAGCACAAGGAGGCTGCCATGTCAGACTTTATGAGGACCCTTTGCAAAATCGCCATTCCGGTCTGCCTTCTAAAGGAAGCGGAACGCCCGCTCACCGTGGAGATTTGGACACGGTGGGCGGGCGTTTTATGTTTATTTTCCGAGTACAACGGAGAGCCTGATCTCCTTTTCCGTCTCGCTCAGGTCAAGAGCGCCGCCATCGGCGACGGTCACGCGCAGCTCATAGAGCGTACCGGCGGTAAGTTCCGTTACAGCCTTGCCGTCCTCGTCTGTGATCGACCACAGTGCAGGATCGACCTTTGCTAGCTTGCCGTCCACGCCATAGGCGTAGAGGGTCAGACCGGAGGTGCTGCCGGACAGGTTATTCATGCGGAAAGCTACCGTGGTGTTGGGATGTACGTTGCGGACGGTCACAGTGTTGCGCCAGCTTGCAACGGTGCCTTCGCCGCCGTCCTGCGCAAACTGTTCCTGCGAGAGGACATTTCTTGCTGCCTGATCAAGATCGACCTTGCGGTAGGGCATTTCGGGCAGATAAACGAAACGGTCCTGCAAACGAAGCAGTTCCAGATAGCCTGTCGGGCAGTAGAGCGCATTGCCGCTGTTGCCGGCATACATTCCAATGGCCATGTTGTTATAGCCGTACTTGTTGGAAACATCCATCGTGAAAACAGTCTCGCCAGTTTCAAAATCCAGAATGATGTACTGCCACATCCCGGTGGTCACATCCTGCACATAGCCGTAGATATAGCCCGTTGCGGTGGAAAGCTTCAGGATGGAAGTGTCGCTCAGGTCGTTCCGGCTCCAGATGCTCTTCATCTCGTAGCCGTTTGCGGTCTTTACGGTGTCCATGCGCTCGATGCCGGGGGCGATCATAACGTTGCCCTTCATGAGCCAGTTCTGGTCGTAAATATTGGCGTAGCTCTGGATGGAGGAGTCGTTGTTGGGGTCCGCCAGACCTGCATTGCCCGCGCCAAACCAGTTGCAGACGATGGTGCTGACGGTGCCATTGCCGTCGTCATAGACGATGGCAGAGTTCTCAACGGCTACCTGATAGCCCTCGGGCAGGTCATCCAGCACCGGGGCGCTTGCCACGACCTCGCCGGTCTTCATATCGAGCGCAAGAAGGTTTACGATATCCTGATTGTCGGTGAACAGCACAAGGTTCGGTGTCAGTGTGGGAGAGCAGCCGCCGCCCCATGCAAGACCGCCGCCGGTGGTCTTATCGCCTTCGCCGCTCACCTTTGCGCCTGCGCTCTCATAGGGCGTGCACCACACAACGTCTACGCCTTCTTCTGCACGCAGAAGATAGCAGTTCTGGTTGGTCAGGACCACCGCACCGTCCTTGGAGGCGGCGATGCCGTTTTCAGCGCCCTCGCCGGGGGTCAGCTCGTAGACAAAAACAGCCTTTGAAAGGTCTGTCTGCTCGCCGTTCAGGATCGCATCAATGGCCGAGCGGGCAATATAGCCGATGACGCCCTGCTGCTGGCGCTGCGGATAAATGCGGAAGCCTCCCGTTGCAAACCAGAGGTTTCCGTCATAGTCAAAGACCACGGACAGAAGATTCTGCGTCAGTTCTTTTCCAAGCGCGGCCTCGGCAGCAGCTTTGATATCAATGTCCAGCACCTTTTCAAATTCCGGCAGAACATTGCCGTTTTCATCCGTTGCGCGGAGCATCAGCACATGGTTGTTGCTCGTGGGGCAGACGATGCGGTTGGACGCGTCCATGAAGGTATAGGAGCTCTGGATAACGTAACCGCCGCCGTCATGCTTCTTTGGCGAGAAATAGCCGAGCGTTTTTGTTTCTTCGGCGTTCAGGTCGCGGATGGCGATGCCGCCCAGCAGCGGCACAACGGCATGGCCGTAGCTGTCAAAATAGATAGCGGGAGAAGCATTTGCATTCGTTGTCTCATAGGAAACGTTGATCTCGGGATAGATCGCAAGCGGCAGGATCTCATCCGTTGAATCTGTGTTGTAGCCGTCGTGATGAATGTTTGCATCGCTCTTGGCCATGTAAGGGTTTTCCTCCACCTGCTTGGGGTTCAAGGCCTTCACAGGCAGTGCCGCAGAGGTCGTCTCCGCAGCAGAGGGCTGCACCACGGCGGACGGTGCAGAGGGCTGAGAAGCGGCGACACTGTCTGCGGGCGTCTGCGTACCGCCGCAGGCGGCCATGGAAAGGCACAATGCTGCGGTCAGTGACAAGCTCAACGCAGAGTGGATGATCTTTCTCTTTTTCATAAGTCGTTCTCCTTGTTGTGTTCGTTGCGGTCAGGTCGGCGCCGCTCTGCCGGATTTTTTTGATCCAGCCAGATGCAAAAACCCTGCCGCAAAGCGGCTTCGGTCACTGGCTCCAGCAGAAAGTAGTCTGCACGCAGCCGGAAGGCATGGAGCGAAAAATTTAGATCGCTGCACCAGATAACGCGTGTTTGGGGACAAAGCGCGCGCAGATGCTCTACTGCATTCAATCCATCCACCCCCGGCAGGGCGATCACGGCATTTGTCAGCGGCTCGCAGCGCGCGGCTTCAAAAAAGCTTTCCTGATCGTGGTAACAGTCCATTTGGGGAAATAAACAATGCTCGGCGCAGAACTGCAAGATCTGCTCTGCCCAAAAAGCTTCCTGCGCCCTGCTGTTTGTCAGCACGGCGATTCGATACACAGCGACCCTCCTTCCTTCTGCCGTTGTTGAGGTTCTCTGTCTCTAGTATACGGGCGGATACGGCTGTTTCAAGCTGTTTGGCACGAAAGCCCGGTTTCCGTCACGAAATCCCGTTTTCCGCTGCGACAGAACCGGGCAACTGTGCTATAATCAGGATGAAAGAGTTTATAAAGGAGGTTGGAAGCTATAACAATAGCTTCTTGGTACAGCATGAGATTTGCGATCGTCGATGACCTTGGTACGGAGCGCACGCTGCTGAAGGAGCGCTTGGCACGGCAGCTGCGCCAGCGCGGTACAGAAGCAGAGCTTTTAGAATTTGACAGCGGAGAAGCTTTTCTGGCGGCAGAAGAAGCGCAGCGCTTTACCGCCGCATTTTTGGATATTTACATGGATGGTTTAAGCGGCATGGACGCGGCAAAGGAACTTCGGAAAACAGACGCAGACTGTCTTCTGGTTTTTACCACCACCTCGACAGACCATGCACTCGAGGGGTTTCAGGTACGGGCATTTCATTATTTGGTCAAGCCCTTTTCAGAGGCCGAGTTGTCCGGTCTGTTGGATGAAATGCTCGCAAAACTCCCCCGCCCGGAGCCGGTTTTGACGGTGAAGGTGGATGGCAGCGACATCCATTTGCGCTATCGTGATATCATATCCGCCGAGCATTTCGCCCACATCATCAATATCCGCACCACTGCCGGCAAAACGCTTGCCATGCGCCAGAGTTTCAAGGCGTTCACAGAGCCGCTCAAAAAGGACCCGCGCTTTTTTGTCTGCGGACGTGGCGCGATCATCAATATGGAGAATGCTGCCGATTTTCAGGATGCCGCCTTCTGTATGACGGACGGCAGCCAGGTCTATGTCAGTCAGGAGCTTTTGAAAGCCGCCCGACAGGCGTTTATGGAATTTCTGCTGCAAAGGGGGCGTGTGGGTTGAAGGATGTTCTGCGCCCGATCCTGGAGCTTACCGTTGTGTTTCCCGGCCTGCTGCTCGCGTATTTTCCGGTGCGCTCCTATCTGAAGCAGTCTTCCGCAAAGCTTGTGGTATGGGAGGTGCCGCTGCTGTTCGGGCTTTGCCTTGGCGGCGGGCTGTTTTGCTATCATTTCGGTCTCTCGACCGCGTTCCCCTTGCTGCTCATAACGATTGTGACAATTTTCCTGTATCTCAAAACGCTGCGGCTCTCTCTCTGGAAATCCGGGACCATCGCGCTGGCGGTCTGCGCGGTATTTGCGTGCCTGAATAGCTTGTCCCGCGCCGTTGGTACGGCGATCACGATCCGGCTGCAGCTGCCGCCGGACAAGCCGTGGTTCTGCTTTGGCGCCTGCATTTTTTATAACGTGATCTGCTGGCTGATCACTGCCGCAGCCTATTATCCCGCCACCCACGCAGTGCGCGCAATGGTGGAGGATGACAATTTTGCGCAGACGTGGTATGTGTTCTGGGTGCTTCCGATGGTGTTCATCCTGCTGAACCTTTTTATAACCCCGCGCTACCAGATAACGCTCCGGACAGGGCGGGTCTTGCAGGTCTACATCGTTATGAGCATCGCGCTTTTGTTTCTGCTGTTCATGTTCAATGCGATCTTTCTGCTGATGGCAAACAGCCTTAACCGGAATGCGAGATTGCAGCAGGAAAACCAGTTTCTTTCCATGCAGCAGCAGCGCTATGAAAGCCTGAAAACCGCCATTGATGAAGCCCGGCAGGCGCGGCACGATATGCGCCACCAGCTGAATCAGATCTCCGCACTGGCAGAAACAGGAGACCTGGACGGCCTGAAAGCCTACCTTGCAAAAACGGTCTCCCGGATCCCGGATCTGGATATGAATTTCTGCGAAAACCGTGCAGCGGACAGTGTTGTCGGCTATTATTGTGCCCTTGCAAAACGCGAGGGCATTCCCTTTTGTGCCCGGCTCAACTTACCGCAGACGCTCCCTGTGGATGAGATGGATCTGTGTCTGGTGCTGTCTAATCTTCTGGAAAACGCATTCGAAGCCAGCCTGCGCACCGCACCCGCCCGGCGGAAGATCGAGATCACCGCGTATGTCCATGCCGAGCGGCTTCTTCTGGTCGAAGTGGAAAACGCATTTGACGGCGCAGTTCACGAAAAAAGCGGGGTGTTCCGCTCTTCCAAGCGAAGGGAAAACGGGATCGGCATCCAGTCTGTCCAGCATATTGCAGAAAAGACCGGCGGGGCAAGCACGTTTACCCATCAGAATGGCGTTTTCTCTGCCAAGGTCATGCTTTGTGGAGAAAAGCAGCCGCCAGAGACCGCGGACAGCACCACGGAGTTGTACGGAAAATGTGAAAAGCAATGCGGAAAGCGCAGAAACTTGCCATATAAAAAGTGGAAACTTCATTCCCCAAATGGCAACCTCCATGCTAAAAGTGGCAAGTGACATATACAAAATGCCATTATACAGAACTGCCCACTCCCCTGAGAACTCCTCAGACAAGTGGGCATTCTTCTTTCCGTGTATCAAATTTACCTTTGTGGTCACTCAAAACGCCACCAAGTCATGGATCAAAAATCATCATTTTTTATTTGTCCCAGAGTAAGTGCACGGTTTCTGCACTGTTTTTGCACACCGGCGGGAAAGCCGTGTTTTTCCTTGCATTGTCTGCATTCTGTGCATCGTGGCGGAACTTGTCGGGGCGAGGCCCCTCCATCTTGCTGGCGCAAGACCGTTCTGTTACTTAAAAGCCTCACTGGGGCTTTCATTGCTGCGCTGCGCTCGCAAACGCGAATCTTTCCATACTTTTTTCAGGCGAACAGCAGGCGGGTGAACTTACGCCGCTGGTCGGGGTTCATCTGCCGGACAACCTTCAGCATCCCTTCCGGGGTGATCTGGATGCTGTCCGGCAGATTTTCTTTTACCGGCACAGGAAAAAGCTGTCTTGAGCATATGTGGGTCGCTGATATGGAGTTTGCCGTTGCTCCTGAGATCGTGGATAGCAGCCCTCCGAAATCACCGTTTTCTCTGCACAGAAAACAGGATCACGCTTCTGATTGAAATATTACTTGATCTGAAACCGAATGTTAATTTCTGCGAGAAAATGAGCTGCGTATTTCAAACAAAAACCGCCTACATCACAAACGATGCAGGCGGTTTTCTCGGGAGAGTAAAACGGAAATCAAAAAGTGTTAGTGACAATTTCCGGCACAGCCACCCTTGTCCTCGTGACAGGAGTGTGAGCCGCAGCTATGACCATCTTCATGGTCATGATGGTCGCAGTGGGCATTTGGATCAAAAGCAAGATTTCCTGCAAGGTAATCCGAAACAACGCTGTCAGCTGCGCCGGAAATGCCGCCAAACAGCTGAATCCCGGCCTGTGCAAGAGCGTTCTGCGCACCGGCACCAATACCGCCGCAGAGAACGACATTTACACCGTTCTGAACAAGGAAGCCCACCAATGCACCATGGCCCTGCCCATTGGTAGAAACGACTTCACTGCTCAGAATCTTGCCGTTTTCTGTATCGTAGATTTTGAACTGTGCGGAGTGTCCGAAGTGCTGGTACACCTGACCGTTTTCGTAAGGAATTGCGATTTTCATAACTGAGTCTCCTTTTGATTTTTAGCGTTTATCAGAATAGTTGCAAATTTGGATGGCTGCACTATGCTCCATCTGCTGAAAGCCGTGCTTTTCATAGAACGGGACATTCTTTTCGTCCTCTGGCATTCCCTCGATATATAGGTAGTTCTTATATTTTTCTTTGATACGTTCCAGCATCTCTCCGGCAATGCCCTTCCCCTGATAATCAGGATGTACCAGCACATAGTGAATTGTTTTGTTACTTGGCGGTGAACGGAACGGCAGCAATATGCGGCGGTGCCGCTCATCATTTCTGCTCCCGGACGGCTATTTTTTCCGCTGCCGCTGAACACGGCGGGCGGCGTCCCGCCCAGCTGCGATCCCGCTGCCGAAGGCCCAGTGCAGATTGAAGCCGCCGCAGCTGCCGGCGCAGTCCAGCGTTTCGCCCACAAAATACAGGCCCGGGCAGCCCTGAAACTGAAAATGTGCATCCACTTCCCGCAGCGAGAGCCCGCCGCCGGTCACCTGCGCCTGCTTCCAGCCGCAGGGGGTCAGGCCCTCAAAGCGCCAGTGCTTGGCGGTGTGGGCCAGCTTTTGCCACTGCCCGGCGGTGAGAACGGCGGGGG